>SKED01000140.1_pt2 | contig 35431 bp, 34 predicted proteins | sample 4826651 | NCBI WGS metagenome assembly SKED01 (sample SAMN11008818, study PRJNA524170) | human gut metagenome | biome: Human fecal sample; material: Feces; isolation source: fecal sample from pouch patient p19 | host: Homo sapiens | place: Israel: Tel-Aviv | collected 2016-06-28 | reverse complement strand
TCGGCTTACGCGCTGCACGCCGCCGCGCGGACGGCGCCAATGCGTATAGGACCGGTAGATAGCAAAAAGCACGCTCTAAAAAGCGTGCTTTTGTTGTATTTGTTAGCTGTTGTTGTCTGCCGCTGATGACACCATAATTACACCAATGTTTTCGGTTCGTACACCTCTAAAACGGTATGAAACTGCACGAACCAGGAAAACAATGTTTTTCGCATTTTGTAATATGATTTTGAATTATTGATTGAAAAATGCGTTTTAGATGCATTTATAAGTTTCAGAATCCGTAAGATTGCTGAAATCGAAAATGCTTCAAAATTCAGAGTAGGAAACCGTAATCTTTCCGGCCTTTTGGAGCAGCGTGATGTAGCGCTGCAGCACTGCCGCGAACTCCTGACGGGAGACGGAGTCATAGGGACGCAGATAGTGCTGACTGTCACCGGTCATAATGCCGGATTCAAAGCAGAACGAAGCGCCATCACGGTAAAGCTCGGGGATTTCGGCGTAATCGGGCGCTTCCTTAACAGCCATGCCCGCATAGGATGCAGTTAGTTTCGGGTCAACGAGCTTTGCACTGTTGTAAATCGCTTCGGCAACCGTGCAGCGGTTTTCCGCCGGATTGAACCACGGAAAATATTCTTTACCGTCGATATGACCCGCCGGCAGCATGATGTTGTTCTCAATCACATAGCGGACTGCGGGCGTGAACCACGAGTTCTCCGGCAGCTCGTATTTCTGCTCGAACTCGGCATCGGTCAGGTCCTTGTCGTTCTTGGTGTAAAGGTTGTTTTCCTACTCGTCGGCGGTCTGTGTGGTGGATACGGTGATATCAACGTTATCCGGAAGGTCGGCAGCGAGCGCGGTGGTGCTCATGGAGAGTGCCGTTGCACCGGTGAGGAAAAATGCCATTACCTGTTGAAATTTCATAGAGTGTACCTCCTTGTCTGCGGCAGAGCCGCAAGTCAATAGATGTATGACGTATATCATACTCTGCGACTATTATAGCATGGTCTGGCGGCAATACAAGCGGTGTAACACAGATGTAACGCAAACGACACAAAGCTGTCGCGCAACTATAGTTTCGCCGACAATGTGTTAGCAACTGCCGTTATCGAAAAAAGAGCGGACCGATCGGTCCGCTCTCAGCGTATTCGCTTAAATGCTTTCGGTGATGATGTCCATAATTTCCTCGCGGGACAGCGTGCGCGGATCGACACGGAACAGGGCACCCATGGTGCTTGCTGCGTTGTCAGCAAGTTCGCCTGCGTCTTCCGGCTTTACGCCGTAGTCGGACAGGCGCAGCTTGTCCACGCCGCACGCCTGCTGCAGCTCAGCCAGCGCAGCGAGAAAATCGCCGTCCGCACGTCCAAGTGCGTGTGCAATGGCCTGCAGGCGGTCAGCCGAGGTGTCCTTGAAGCGGCTCCAGTATGCCTTGGACAGCATGATCAGACCCGCGCCGTGCGGCAGATCGGGATGGAACGCGCTCAGCGCATGCTCGATGGCATGCTCGCCGCTGCAGCTCGACAGCGTTTCGACAAAACCTGCCAGCGTGTTCGCCAGTGCCACATCCGCGCGTGCATCGGCGTTGCTGCCATCCTTAACAGCCGCTGCCAGCGATTTGCCGATCAGCGCAATTGCCTGCAGCGCGAACATGTCGCTCATCGGGTTTGCAGTCTTAGCCAGATAGCCTTCGGCCGCATGGAAGAATGCGTCAAAGCCCTGGTATGCCGTCAGATGCGGCGGAACGGTCATCATAAAGTCCGGATCGACGATCGAAATGGTCGGGAAGCACTTCTCACCGCCGCCGCCGATCTTTTCCTCGCCGTTGGTGATAACGGTGAACGGGTCAGCCTCCGTGCCCGTGCCTGCGGTCGTTGGAATGGCAACAATCGGCAGTCCGGCATTGACCATGCGCTTGCCGCCGCCCGTGCCGCCGTGAATGTAGTCCCACCAGTCGCCGTCGTTGGTCGCCATAATGGCAACCGCCTTGGCCGTGTCGATGGACGAGCCGCCGCCGAGACCGACAACAAATGCAATGTTCTGCTCACGGCAGAGCGCAGCGCACTCGCGCACGCCCTCGATCGTCGGGTTCGGCTGTACCTTGTTGTATACCACGGTCGGGTGACCGGCCTCCGCCAGCGTATCTGCCACCTTGGCTACATAGCCCAGTTTGGTGGTGGAGGTGCCGCCGGTGATGATCAGACCCGTGCCCTGCGGCAGACGTACCTTGGCCAGACGCTTGACCGATCCGGCACCGAAAAATAAGCGTGTCGGCATGTAAAAGCTAAAGTTTTCCACTATATAGACCTCTTTCAATTAATAATTAGGAATTAGTAGTTAGTAAATTTGTTAGAGTGAAGAGTAAAGAAAATGTAAGGATTTACCTTATTCTCCGCAAGCTTTCAGCAATCTGCTGAGATAGATTGTTTGTGCCACCCATTTAATGATGCTTTGGGCGCACACTGTGCGTCCCTACGGGTACACGGGTGCAAATGAATGTACAAACGGTGCGCTGAGGTCGTACCCCAGGGCACCTTCTCTTGCCCTAACAGGCAATTCACCTTGTCGCACCGTACGGTAAAGATTACTGATAATTGTAACTTAGAGGTGTCATCCGTTATATCCGGACCGGCGAGTTGCGCGCCATACCCGTGCCGCACCCGTGCGGCGTCAGCGCAGGGTCCGCTCGCTTCGCAAGCCCCAACACTTTTATTATACCAAATTCCACACTTGGAGAAAAGAGCCAAATCACCGAAATGAACGGCTTTTTGTTGTGCAATATGCAGCCTAAAAAGTCGTAAAAAACGCTTGACGTTGTGCAATATTGATGATATTATAATGACACAGAAAAGATAAAGGCAAACACCAAAGGCAAAGTAAAACAGGGGTTTTACTCCAAAAGGCGCAAACCTTCATCTAATCTGAAGGATGTCAATCCGGTTTGATACCCACGAAAGAGGTGAGTCCAATGGTATCAGAAGAGGCATCTTACCAGTTCGCGGGACTCGCCGCGGCGCTGTGACCGAAACGATCAAGGTGATAGCTGAAAAAATGAGCGAGTTCCAATTCCACAATTTGAACCGCCTGAAAAGCGCGATCGGCTTCTAAGCAAAGGTAACAACAACGGTAACTTTGGGGAAGCTATCCTCGTGAATTTAACTATCCGTACATGGCATACTAAGACAGTCAAGCGGATCGAGGCAGCAGGAAAGTAAGGTTCATACATGACAGAACCCTGATATTTGATGCGCCGGCGAACAAAACGAAGTATCTTACGATACCTGCCGGATGCTGCACCAGCCGATGGGCATACTGATGAGTATCTGCAGCATAGACATACCGCATCGGAACGAGATGATATCAAAGTCCGAGTAACATCCGGTTCGACAAGGCAGGCTGTATCACATCTTCCGCCGAGCAGTGACGCATCACCCACTGGAAATAGAGTTCCCGAATGTAGGAAAGGCAACCAAACGGATTATGTAGTTTGTGCAGTAAACGAACCTTAGCCGGGCGGTTCCGCGAACGTAAGATCGAAAGATGCCGAAAAAACAACCGAATACCAATCCAAATGCGATGGGAAATATCCTGTCGGGAAAAGAGGATCTATGGAGATTTGGAAGTAAAAGCCCTCGTTCATGTGTCTGTGAATGAGGGCTTTATTCTGTTCTTTTTGTCAATGGCAAAATAGATAAAATAAACGCTGGAAATCTGTATAACTGCACGAAAACACGGTTTTGGGTAAAGTTGCTTTGACGAAACTGTCAAAACCCTGCTATGATAAAAGTGCGATGTAGTGCAATATATAGAGGAGCGATACTTATGAAAATAGACGGAAACGAACTAGCCATCCTGCAGAACGACCTTGACCGCGAGGGTAAGAAGGAAGAAGCGCTCAAGATCAAGCTGGAATTTCTGCGTCAGGTGCGCGAATCCGGTGACCACTGCCCGTGCAAGGAGGCGTGCCGCCATCATGGCAACTGCTTCGAGTGCGTGACTATCCACCGCGGACACCGCGACCATTTGCCGATGTGCCTGTGGGATATGGTAAATGAGCGGCTGGCGGCTCTCAGCCACATGACCGAAGGCACGCTGCGCGCCTACGAGGACCGCAAGGCCGCGGAAGGCACCGAGTGCGGTGACTGTTCCGACTGTCCCGGCTGCGGAGAATAAAAATATAACGGACAAACCAAAGCGGTTTGTCCGTTTTTATCTGCTGATAAGTGCATATGGCGCAAAGCCAATCAATTTGCGCGGCAGCGCGCGTTCCATTCCTCTTGTCGGCTGAAATGACGTTTTGTGACAGTATGAAAAAAGGACTTGAGTGAAAACTCAAGTCCTTCTGTCTGTCGAAAAAGTCGTATAGTCAGCATTTTTCAGCATTTCGCGCGGTAGCGCGCATGAAATAGCATTTGCTCTGCAAATGCTCAAAAAGGGGGAGCATGTATCACCCTTTTTGAACTTCTGGAGGGAGAAAGTTTCTGTATAGGAACTTTCGGACGACTTTGGAACGGCCCACGGTCCGTTCCTGCTTGTCGGCGAAACTGTAGTTTCGCGACAGCCTCAAAGGACTTGAGTGAAAACTCAAGTCCTTCTGTGTATTCAGAAAGTATTCTTTACAGCAGCTCGTGCTTAATGCGGTCGAGTGCCTCCGGAGCCTGCTGATCCATCTTCTCCGGGAAGCCGAAGTAGGATACGCAGATGATATTGTCGCCGCCAACCTTCGGTGCGTCCGGCTTCAGCTGCTTGTTTGCGAAGTCCATGTCACGCAGGGTCTCGAAGATGCCGTCGAAATCAACCTCGCCTTCACCCATAGCGGTGTGCTGATGGATGGTGTAGTCAGCACGGCCGCGCTGGTTCAGCCAGGGCGGATTTACGATGTAGCGGCAGTCCTTGGTCTGGTTCCAGGTGTCAGCCAGAAGAACGTGGGTCAGTTCATCGCCGGCGTACTTCAGCATGTGGCGAACGTCGCCCTTGCCCTGATCGTAGAAGAAGCCGTGGGATGCGGAGTAAACGTAGCCCAGGTTCTTGGAACGGAAGGACTTAACGATGTCGCAGGCTTCGTCATTCAGCTCTACGAAGTCATACGGATGGGACTGGCACTCTACGCGGATGCCCTCACGCTCGATGATCGGGAGAAGCTCCTCCATAGACTTGAAGAACATGCCGTTGCAGATCTCCTGCTGGTTCGGGTCGCCGGAGAACTCGGTATTGATGACCGGTACGCCCATGTCAACCGCGATTTCGATCATACGCTTCCAGTTTGCAACTGCGTGCTGGCGCTGCTCTTCGGTCGGACCGGACCAGCGGTAAACAACGATGAAAGAGGAAATCTCTACACCGGTCTCCTTGAGAGCCTGCTTGTACTCCTGCTGGCACTCTTTGGAGAACAGCGGGTGCTTGTAGAACGGGTTGATGCGCGGATGCGGGGACTGCTCGATGTACTTGTAGCCCCAGTCTGCTACCTTGTGAACATAATCGTTGATGGACATCTGCTTGGCAAGAACATCAACGTCAAATGCGATTTTCATAAGAATGATCCTCCTTGTCTGTTTGCCATATCAAGGGTGGCTTCCCTGTTTGATGGCTCTATTATAAAGCGTTCCTGCCGTCTTGCCAATGATACAAATTACCCTAAACCTGCGAAATCCTGCTATTCGCTATTGCATCAAACGGATACTTCTGGTAGGATAGAGACAAGGAGAGTGACCGCTATGCTGATTCCCGAATTAGGTGTCCATCAGACCTCGGAACGGTACTTTTTTACGCCGTCTTCGCTTGCAAAGGAGCTTTTTTATTACCCGACGCGGCTCGGACATTACTTCTGCAGCAGCCGGTATTCCTTCAATCATCGGTCGGAAATCGCCCTGCAGGGTGACCACAACCAAAATATCATGCTGTTTTTTGTGCATGATGGCGCAATGGAACTGACGCTGAACGGTACGCCTGCCATCGCCGGCGCCGGACAGATTGTGCTGTTCGACTGCCGTGAGCCATACAGCTATGCCGCCTCGGACGGACTGGAGTTTACCTGGCTGCTGTTCAACGGCCTGAATGCCCGCGCATTCTATCAGAAAATCCTGCAGGCACGCGGTCGCAGGGCATTTTCGCCGGCCGCACCAGCGGAGATTGCGCAAATGCTGGATTCTTTGCGGAGCGCCTGCGCCGAGGACGCGCGGCTGAGCGAGGCACGGTGCTCACAGCTGATCCACCGACTGCTGTGTCTGCTCCTGCTGGACGAGACCACCGAGAGCACCGCAGGCGGCGACCGTATTGCACAGGCCATCCGCTATATGAACCGGCATTTGTTCGAGCCGATCGGCGTGCAGGACGCGGCAGCAGCCGTCAGCCTGAGCCCATCGCATTTCTCACGGCAGTTCAAGGCGCGGACCGGCTATTCTCCATATGAGTATATCGTGCTGCGCCGCATCGACAAGGCGAAGTATATGCTGGCCTCCACCGAATTGTCGGTCAAGGAAATCGCCTACGCGACCGGCTACAACAGCGAGGAGAATTTCATTCACAGCTTCCGCAAGAACGTTGGCGTTGCACCCGGAATCTTTCGGAAGTATCCGGTCTAACCGCTTGACAAGTGCGAAAAACGCTGATAAAATAAAGCAGTCGAGTAGCAGAAGTGCGTAAATCCAGATGGATTTACGCACTTTTTTCTTTTGTGCAAAAGACAGGTTGTGGCAGCTTTCCGTAAAGACTCCGAAAATCCAATCAGGAGGTTTCGATATGGATCGGAACAAGGCAGAAAAACGAATGGCGACCGCACCGGTAGGACGGCTCATGCTGCAGATGGGCACACCGATGATACTATCTATGATGCTGCAGGCGGTCTACAACATTGTGGACAGCTATTTTGTGGCAAACATGGCGGAAAACGGTGAAATCGCGGTCAACGCGCTGACACTTGCGTTTCCGGTGCAGATGATGATGGTCGCCGTCGGCATCGGCACCGGTGTTGGCGCAAATGCGCTCATCGCACGCGCGCTTGGTCAGGGTGACCGAGAGAAGGCGGGGGCAGCGGCAGGCAATGCGCTGACGCTCATGGGGATTATTTATGCGGTGTGCCTGCTGTTCGGCGCGTTCGGTGCGGGTGCGTACATCGGCTCGCAGACGAGCGATCCGATCGCTCTGGCGATGGGCAGTCAGTACCTGCGCATCTGCTGTATGGCATCGTTCGGCATTCTGTTTTTCTCAGTGTTTGAGAAAACCCTGCAGGCGACCGGCCGCTCACTCTATTCCACGATTGCACAGGTAGCAGGCGCACTGACGAACATCGTGCTTGACCCGATTATGATCTACGGTCTGCTCGGCTGTCCGAAACTGGGCGTAGCAGGTGCGGCATGGGCGACCGTGCTCGGTCAGATTGCGTCTCTGGCTCTGGCAGCCGTGTTCCATTTCCGCCTGAACAGGGAACTGCCGTTCAGACGCAAGGCTCTGCGCCTGCGCCGCAGTATCGTCGGCGAGATTTACTCCATCGGCGTACCGGCCATCATAGCACAGGGTGCGATGAGCGTGATGAATTATTGTGTTAATCTGATTTTCGGCAGTCTGGACAGTTCGTATGTCACCGCTTATGGCATTGTGTACAAAATTCAGCAGTTTGTTTTGTTCGCGGCATTTGGTCTGCGTGACGCGATTACGCCGATTATGTCGTTCAGCTACGGCATGCAAAACGCGAAACGCATCCGCGAGGGCGTGCGCTGCGGTCTGTTGTATACCAGTGTTCTCATGCTGGTCTGCACTGCGGCTGTAGAAATTCTGGCGCAGCCGCTGGCAGGTATTTTCTCACTGTCCGCAGGCACGATGGGCCTGTGCGTGACCGGTCTGCGCGTGCTGGCGGTCAGTTTCGTGTTCGCAGGTGCAAACATTGCCATACAGGGCGTGTTCCAGGCCACCGAGGGCGGTGTGCAGTCGCTGCTCGTGTCACTGCTGCGTCAGCTGATCTTCGTACTGCCGGCGGCATGGCTGTTCGCGCGCCTGCTGCCGGCCGGCGTGTGGCTGGCGTTCCCCATCGCGGAGGTGCTGACCGCAGTAATCGCCGCCGTGCTGTTGCGGCATACCGCAGGGAAAGGCCGCCTGTCACAGCAGGATCACGCTGCTTCACTGAGCAAGTAAAATTCTGCCTGACAGAATATATGATTTTTTACACAGTTTTTTGTCGCTTCTCATGAATCATCCGACCGAGAGACTCGACACTGTGCACAAGCACAGAGGATATAATCTGTGAATAGTGCCCAAACGACTGAGAAATTGTGCTTATGTTAAGCGAAAAACGCTGAAAAATGAGAAAATCTATAAAAACCTCTTTTCTTTCTGCTGTTTTATGCTATAATGAAACTAACATAAAAGGGCTTCACGAAGTACAATCTCAGGAGGTAGTTATTATGACCAGAGGTATCCGTGTAAAGAATACGGACGACATTCAGAAGATCAACAAGATCGTAACCCGTTACGGTTTTGATATTTGGATTCACGGCAAGAGCGGTATGGTAGACGCAAAGAGCCTGCTCGGTATGTTCCTGCTGTCCCTGAACGAGCCGCTTCAGATCGTTCTCGAGGATGACGTTGATCCGACCGCACTGTTCAAGGATCTTAAGGATTACCTGGAGATCGACGACGAGGACTAATTTCTCTCGTATAACAGCTTTTGCAGTTCAATTTAACATTTTCGAAACGGTGCAGTCTTATTGACTGCACCGTTTCTGTTTTCTTATGCTATACAAGAGACTGAAATGATTTTTCTATTTCCTTTGCGCGGCTCCGGATGCTGTTCATGCGGCGTATCCATTCCGGCGGATTACAAAACCCGAAGGGAGAAACTTCGTAAAGAAGTTTCTCCCTTCGGGTTTCTGTTTTATTTCACTGCAATCAGATGGTGTTGATATCAACCATTTCGCAGTTTTCGATCTTAACATCGCCCTCGAGGCAGCGCAGCAGCGCGGAAACCGTATCCATCGAGGTCAGGCACGGGATTGCACGCTCTACCGCGGTACGGCGGATGTGTACCGAGCCAAGCTCCGGATGACGGCCCTTGACCGAGGTAGCAACAACGTAGTCGATCTTGCCGGACTCGATCAGGTCGATGATGTTCGGGGACGGCTCATCCACATTGCGGATGGAGTTGGTTGCGACCATGTGACGGTTGAGCACGTTCGCAGTGCCGCTGGTAGCGTAAATATCAAAGCCAAGAGCCTCGAAGCGCTCACCGATGCGGATTGCCTCCTGCTTGTCCGAATCACGGACCGAGATCAGGACAGCGCCCTTCTTCTTCATCTGGAAGCCTGCGCCGGTCAGACCCTTGAGCAGTGCCTCGCGGAAGGTCTTGGCAACGCCCAGAACCTCACCGGTGGACTTCATCTCAGGGCCAAGCTGGGTATCCAGATCACGCAGCTTCTGGAACGAGAATACCGGAACCTTGACCGCATAGTGGTCGCTTTCCGGATGCAGACCGGTGCCGCAGCCCATGTCCTTCAGCTTTTCACCGAACATGCAGCGGGTAGCCAGATCGACCATCGGCACGCCGGTAACCTTAGAGATGTACGGTACGGTACGGGACGAACGCGGGTTTACCTCGATAACGTAGATCTGATCATTGTACAGAACGAACTGGATGTTGACCAGACCGAGAACAGCGAGGTTCTTTGCCAGAGCCTCGGTGTACTTAACGAGGGTGTCCTTGTGCTTCTGCTCGATGTTGATGGACGGATAGATGGAGATGGAGTCGCCGGAGTGAACGCCTGCGCGCTCGAAGTGCTCCATGATACCCGGGATGAGGATGTCGTCGCCGTCACAGATGGCATCGACCTCGATCTCGCGGCCCATCATGTACTTATCGACCAGAACCGGGTTTTCAACCTTGTTGCGGGTGATAACCTGCATGAACTCGCGGACATCGGCCTCCTTGTAGGCAATCTCCATGCCCTGACCGCCCAGAACGTAGGACGGACGAACGAGAACCGGATAGCCAAGCTCGTCAGCCGCCTTGACAGCCTCCTCCTCGGTCATAACCGTGTGGCCTGCCGGACGCGGGATACCGCACTTTTCGAGGATAACGTCGAACTTTTCACGGTCCTCAGCGGCGTCGATCGACCATGCCGGCGTGCCGAGGATCGGAACACCCAGCTTCTCAAGGTGCGCCGCAAGGTTGATGGCGGTCTGACCGCCGAACTGTACGATAGCGTAATCCGGCTTCTCGGCCTCGACAACGCCGGTAACGTCCTCCGGTGTCAGCGGCTCGAAGTACAGACGGTCTGCGGTGTCAAAGTCAGTGGAAACGGTCTCCGGGTTGTTGTTGATGATAACGGTCTCGCAGCCCAGCTTCTGCAGCGCCCAGACAGCGTGAACCGAGCAGTAGTCGAACTCGATGCCCTGACCGATACGGATCGGACCGGAGCCAAGTACCAGAATCTTCTTCTTACCGGACGGAGGTGCAACCTCGGTCTCCTCATCGTAGGTGGAGTAGTAATACGGGGTCTCTGCCTCAAACTCAGCGGCACAGGTATCAACCATCTTGTATACCGGCAGACGCTTAACGTCCGAAATGTCCTTACCGGACAGCTGCTCGATGGTCTTGTCGAGGAAGCCCATCTTCTTGGCGCGGATATACAGATCGGAGTCGATCTTGTCAGCTGCAGCCAGCTCCTTCTCCATGTCGATGATGTTCTGGAACTTATGCAGGAAGAACACGTCCATCGTGGTGATGTCGTGGATCTCCTCGATGGTCATGATGCCGCGGCGCAGAGCCTCGCAGATGTGGAACAGACGCTGATCGTCTGTGCGTGCCACGCCCTTCTTAATCTCGGCGTCAGACTGCTTCTGGATGTGCGGGGCAATCATGCTGTCCAGCTTGATCTCACAGCCGCGGACGGCCTTCATCAGTGCGCCCTCAAAGCTGTTGTCGATGGCCATAACCTCGCCGGTGGCCTTCATCTGGGTGCCGAGAGTGTTGTCCGCGTAAACGAACTTGTCAAACGGCCAGCGCGGGAACTTGACAACGCAGTAGTCGAGGGTCGGCTCGAAGCATGCCTTGGTCTTGCCGGTAACGGCGTTGGAGATCTCATCCAGGCCATAGCCGACTGCAATCTTTGCGGTTACCTTTGCAATCGGGTAGCCGGTTGCCTTGGAAGCCAGTGCAGAGGAACGGGAAACACGCGGGTTTACCTCGATTACGGCGTACTCGAAGGATTCCGGGTTGAGCGCGTACTGCACGTTGCAGCCGCCCTCGATGCCCAGCTCGGTGATGATGTTGAGTGCGGAGGTACGGAGCATCTGGTACTCCTTGTCGCACAGGGTCTGCGACGGCGCAACTACGACAGAGTCGCCGGTGTGTACGCCGACCGGGTCAACGTTCTCCATGTTACAGATGGTGATGGCGTTGCCCTTGTGGTCGCGCATTACCTCGTACTCGATTTCCTTCCAGCCTGCGATGCACTTCTCGACCAGAATCTCGTCAACACGCGAGTACATGATGCCGGAGGCCGCAATTTCGCGCAGCTGCTCCCAGGTGTAGGCGATGCCGCCGCCGGTGCCGCCGAGCGTGTACGCCGGACGGATGATGACCGGCAGACCGATCTCACGGGTGAAATCAACCGCATCCTCAACCGAGTGAACAACCTTGGAGGCAATGATCGGCTCGCCGATCTTCTCCATGGTGTCCTTGAACATCTGGCGGTCCTCTGCCTTTGCGATGGTGGTCGGATTAGCGCCGAGCAGCTTTACGCCCATTTTATCAAGGAAACCGTTCTCGCACAGCTCCATGGCGAGGTTCAGACCGGTCTGACCGCCGAGGTTGGGCAGCAGGGAGTCCGGATGTTCCTTTTTGATGATCTCCTGAACGGCTTCGACGGTCATCGGCTCGATGTAAACCTTGTCCGCCATAGCCTTGTCGGTCATGATGGTTGCCGGGTTGGAGTTTACCAGAACAACCTCCAGACCCTCCTCGCGCAGTGCGCGGCACGCCTGCGTGCCTGCATAGTCGAACTCGGCAGCCTGACCGATAACGATCGGGCCGGAGCCCAGTACCATTACCTTATGAATATCCTTGCGCAGCGGCATTACTGAGCGCCTCCTTTCGACTTTTCAATATTTTCGATGAACTTATCAAACAGATACGAGGTATCCATCGGGCCGGGGCATACCTCCGGGTGATACTGCACGGTGAATACCGGACGGCCGATGTGCTCGAGGCCCTCAACGGTGCCGTCGTTCAGGTTGACATAGCGCACGCGGGCGATCTGCGGGTCAACCGACTCGCCTACAACGGCATAGCCGTGGTTCTGCGAGGTGATGTAGGTGCGGTCCGCGTCGATGTCCTTTACCGGATGGTTGACACCGCGGTGGCCGTACTTCAGCTTGGTGGTCTTTGCGTCGATAGCCAGTGCCAGCAGCTGGTGACCGAGGCAGATGCCGAAGATCGGCATATCGGACTTCAGCAGCTCCTTGAGGTTTGCTACGATCTCGACATTCTCCGCCGGGTCGCCGGGGCCGTTGGACAGCATCACGCCGTCGTACTTGCCGACTACGTCCTCCGGCTTGGTGTATGCCGGAACAACCGTGACCTCACAGCCGCGCTTGCACAGCTCGCGCTCGATGTTGTACTTTACGCCGTAATCGAACAGGGCAATGCGGTACTTGGTCTCACCGTCAGCGGGATAAACGATATTTTCGTCGCAGGTTACGGTCTTAACCGCATCCTTTACAACGTAAGCCTTCATTTCCGCAATGGTCTGCTCATCCGGCTCAAAGCCCTCGGTGTAAATAACGCCGTTCATAACGCCCTCGCCTCGCAGCTTGCGGGTCAGACGGCGGGTATCAATGCCGGCCAGACCGACAACCTTCTGCGCCTTGAGGTACTCGTCGAGTGTTACCTTGCAGCGCCAGTTGGACGGGTATTCGCACATCTCGCGCATGATAAAGCCGGAAACCCAGCTTTTGCGGGACTCGTAGTCGTCAAAGTTGATGCCGTAGTTGCCGATGAGCGGGTAGGTCATGGTAACGACCTGACCGTAGTAGGACGGGTCGGTCAGAACCTCCTGATAGCCTGCCATGCCGGTGTTGAATACGACCTCACCGATGCTCTGTCCTTCGTAGCCGACTGCGGTACCCTCGAACAGAGTGCCGTCCGCCAGCAGTAAGTATGCTTTTTTCACTATATCCACACGCTCCTAAATGAAATTCGCGGAATTTCTATTGTAATAGAACGCAGCTTGCTGCGTTCATAAAAAGTCGGGACATGCGCCTGACTTTTTATACCTCGACTCAGCGGCCTTGGGCCGCGTCCGGGGGTATCAAAAATCAGTTTCTACTGGAACTGATTTTTGTATATAGGGGGTATTGGATACCCCCTATAATCACTTAATGGCGTTTACGATGTCGTCGCGCATCCGGATGGCTTCTGCGCGGGCAGCTTCCTTATAATCCTCGCCGTTATTGCCGGTTTTCTTCCATGCACACATGATGCCGCGGGAGGAGTTTACGATCGCACCGAGACCGTCGTCGTTAAACGCATTGGCGATGTCCTTTGCGGTTGCGCCCTGCGCGCCGTAACCCGGTACGAGGAAGTAGCTCTTCGGCAGCAGCTCACGGATGATCTTCTGTTCTTCGGGATAGGTTGCGCCGACTACGGCACCGATCTGGTTGTAGCCGCACGGCGTATCCAGACCCTCGCCCCACTTTGCTACCATCTCCGCCATGCGGGCGTAGAGCGGCTTGCCCTCCATGTCGCGGTTCTGCAGCTCGCCGGAGGACGGGTTAGAGGTCTTTACCAGCATAAACAGGCTCTTCTCGCGGCTGCGGCACTCCTTGAGGAACGGCTCTACACCGTCGGTGCCGAGATAGCCGTTTACGGTAACCGAATCGCAGCCGTACGGTGCGATCTCGGTATCGCCGACGCGGGTTTTGCCGAGGTAAGCCTCTGCGTAAGCGGTTGCGGTAGCGCCGATGTCGTTGCGCTTGATATCGCCGATAACGTACATGCCCTTGGCGTGTGCGTAGTCGATGGTCTCCTTGAGCGCCATCGCACCGTAGGAGCCGAGCAGCTCGTAATACGCAGCCTGCGGCTTTACGGCCGGAACAATGTCGCACAGTGCGTCGATCAGGCCACAGTTGAAGGCTACGACGCTCTCAGCGGCAGCACGCAGCGTTTCGCCGTGCAGCATCATGTTGCGTCCCGAAATATGCTGCGGGATGTACTCCAGTCGAGCGTCCAGGCCGGCTACGGTCGGGTTGCCCTTTTCCTTGATCTTTTCTACTAAGGTTTGGATAGACATTCGGTTCTTCCTTTCTCAGGTGCGATGTTGTTTTACGGATTGCGAGCTTGTATGTTTACACTGTCTTCGCCGTCCACTTCGGTCAGGCGGACAAAAACGCGTTCATCACGCGCGGTAGGCAGGTTTTTGCCGATATAATCCGGCCGCAGCGGCAGTTCGCGGTGACCGCGATCGACCAGCACAGCCAGCTGTATGCGCTCGGCGCGTCCTCGGTGAGAGATGGCTTCGATGGCGGCACGCACGGTGCGTCCGGTGTACAGCACATCGTCCACGATGATGACGGTCGCGCCTGCAATACGCGGATCGAGATCGGGCAGAGGAGCGTCCGTGCGCGGCACGTCATCGCGCCACGGCGTAACGTCCAGCTCAAGCACAGGAGGTGCCTTGCCTTCGACCTCGCCCAGCTTGGCAGCAATGCGCTGCGCCAGATAGATACCGCGTGTTTTCACACCGGCGAGCAGCAGGTGCTCCGCGCCCTTGTTTTTCTCTACGATTTCGAACGCGATGCGGGTCAGTGCACGGCGAATGCCATCCTGATCGAGTATGATCTTCGGTTCGGTCAATCTGCCGCCTCCCTTCAAAAATGCAAAAAAATGACTCTCCGCCACAACAATTAGCAGAAAGCCGCACGAATACTACACCTGTCCCCCTTGTCTTACGGCTGACGGCGTATGCACTGTTTTCTGCCTTGCGCGGCTCACGGGCCGCACCTTAAAGGCGGATTGTTAGATATATTATATAATATGAACATGCGATTGTAAATAGTCGATTGTGCCAAACAAGCAATTTTTTGCTGTGTAAAATTTGAGGGACGAGCGGGCATACTGATTCTATAAACTTTATGAAAGGCGGTAGATCTTTTATGCGAATTTCACCTTTTGTTTCCGGCATTGCAACCGGAGCGATGGCAGGCGCGGTGGTTTCGATGGTAGCGGCCGGCGCGATGCTCAATCCGTCGATGCGGCGGAATGCCAAGCACGCGGCGCATAAGGCAGAGCATGCGATGCACAGGGCGGCAGACCGGGTGGAGGATTTCATCGGGTAAAGAGGTTTGCCATTTCTGGGCGAGAGATTTCGCACGCTGCGGCGTGCGGGGAACGTGCGCCGTCCGGCGCGGGAACAAAAAGGGTAGACACCTACGGTTTCTACCCTCTTTGAACACCCGTTTCCCTTGCGGTGTAGCTTGGGTGCAGATGGTAGACTGCGTAAGCGTAGAAAAGGGGAACGGCAGAGGATTTTTACTTCCGTGTCTTTCGCAACCGATTCGCAGTGTCAGATAGTGTTCTGCTACACATGTGATTTCATCTAAGCAGGCGCGGCATGACAGTGCCGCGCAACGTTTTTACCTGTGCAGATTATCTAAATCCTGCGGTTGTAGCTAATTTGCACCAGAAAACGGTTTGCGCGGCATGTCATACTCCAGAGTACCCTCTCTTGCCCTTCGGGCAATTCACCTTGTGCCGCGCCCTGCGTAGAATAGTCGGTATGTGTAGCAGTAAATTATCCGAAATGCGAATGTGAGGATACCACGCGGAAGAAAAAATCCTCTGCCGGACTCTTTTTCCACGCTTACGCAGTCTACCATCTGCACCCAAGCCCTCTGAAGGAAAGGCAGGAGTTCAAAGAGGAAGGGAAACCATGGGTGTCCCTTCCTTTTTGTCCTCGCGCCGGACGGCGCAACGTCTCGCTGTACCGCAGCGCAACACCTCGCTCAGATAGGCGAACCGCCTGCGCGTTTCGGGCACACCGGACAGCGGGTGTCGAGAAATACTCGCCCAGAGGGAACGTATCGCTTCGCGGGTCGCGTGCCTCGGACAGCGCGTGCCGCTGTTCATGCAATTTTCGTTGGAAAACCCATCAAACAATGCTATACTATAACCACTACACAAAGGAGAACCGTAATTTATGAAAATTCTTATCGTAGTGGATATGCAGAAGGATTTTATCAGCGGCCCTCTCGGTACAGCTGAAGCGCGCGCCATCGTGCCCTATGTGGCAGAGAAGGCAAAAAATACACCGCGTGAGAACCTGTTTGTCATGCTGGACACCCACCAGCCGAACTATATGGAGACAAACGAAGGGCGTCATCTGCCGGTGCCGCACTGCATCGAAGGAACGGAAGGTAATGCACTGGACAATGCCATTGCTGCCGCTGTGGACGGCATTCCGGCGTCCCACATCATCCGCAAGCCGACGTTCGGCTCGGTGGCCTTGCCGGACATGCTCCGTGCGCTGCCGGAACCGCCGACGGAAATTGAATTTGTCGGCGTATGCACCGGCATTTGCGTGATTTCCAACGCCATGCTGTGCAAGGCAGCATTTCCGGAGGCAAACATCGTGATTGACGCGGCACTCTGCGCGTGCGTCACGCCGGAGTCGCACGATACTGCGCTGAATGCGATGCGTCTGTGCCAGATGGAAATTCTGCATCAGGGTGAGGAGCCGTGGCGCAAATGAGCAGACCCAAGATTAAAATTACGCTGATCGACCGAAAAGGCAAGCACGGCTGTCACCGCGGGCACAAAATCGGTGACAGCTTCGACTTCGACACCGAGCGCGGGCAGCTTTGTCCGATGGCGATGCACGTTGCGTTCCCATACATCGATATTCTGCGTTACGGCGGTCATCTTCCCGGGCAGGAGGACGGCACGGCGGTGTTTTGCTGCCCCGATGTGGACACGATCAACGTATTCCGTATTGAAATTGTTGAATAATCGTAAGACGGAGGGCGAAAAGAATATGGATATCAAAAAAGTTACGGGTGTGTATTTCAGTCCGGCAGGAAGCACAAAGACCGTTGTTGAAACAACGGTGGATGAACTGGCGCGTCTGTTTAAGGCAGGGTGCCGGTACATATCACTCAACACGCCGTCTGACCGTGCGCAGGAGTATCAGTTTGCCCCGGATGAGCTGGTCGTATTCGGCTGTCCGGTGTATGCCGGTCGGCTGCCGAACAAGATTTCGCCGGACTTTGCTCGCTGCCTGCACGGTGAGGGTACACCGGCGGTGGCGCTCGTCACCTACGGCGGCAGAGCGTATGACAACGCGCTTGCCGAAATGTGCGAGCTGCTGACAAAAAACAACTTCAAACCGGCGGCAGGCGGCGCTTTTTTGTGCCGGCATGTATTCTCGGACAAGCTGGCGGCAGGCCGTCCGGACGCGGCTGACCTCGGTGAGCTGCGTATGCTGGCGCAAGGTGCGGCACTCAAGCTGAGAAGCGGGGGAGAGATCAAGCCGCCGAAGGTACCGGGTGACGCGCAGGCAGCCTATTACACGCCGCTCAAGACTGACAAAACGCCCGCAAAGTTCCTCAAGGCCAAGCCGACTACGGCGATGGTGCTGTGCGAGCACTGCGGTCTGTGTGCAAAAATCTGCCCGATGGGTGCGATCGACCCGAACGACCCGTCTAATATTCCGGGTACCTGTATTAAATGCTGTGCCTGCACGACCTACTGCCCGACCGGCGCAAAGAAGTTCGACGACCCGGATTTCCTGTCGCACACGGCTATGCTCGAGAAATTCTGGACCGAATTCCGTAAGGAGAATGCAGTTTTTCTCTAAGGCGTTGTTGTAACAACGGATAATGCAAGGAAAATCCCCGCCAATGGCGGGGATTTTTGTTACTGATCAAAGTTTTGACTGTATTCAGTAATACCGAGCATACTGCGGATTGCATCGCACGACCAGAAATATTCTTCAGGTGAGTCATATTTACCGGTGGTGGAATTGATTTGCGCATCATACACATAATTATAGTATACATAGCCGTAGTAATTCGCTATGTTAGCATCGCTGATAGAACCCATATTGGTGTCGGTTTTTTCACCGATTTTATAGACGGTATACTGTTGAGTATCACGGAAATAAACACCTATATAACCAGTACCAGAATTATAGATAAGCGCATGAATTTTTGCGTTGCTTGTAATAAATGCGCAAAAACTTCCTTTTCCGTTAGGTTGTAGGCTCTTTAGCTCAGAGAGTTTAACAATCTCATTATAACGTTGTTGGGCATTTGGCAGCAATGTGCTGCCATGGATTGCTTGGTTCGTAGCAGATGCAATGGTAGAAGCAGCTTTGTTAGCAGGTTTCCAGTTTGTATTCGACCCATAAAGTTCGACCATTTCTGTTTGAATCGCCTCATGCAGCATGCGGGTCTCCGCGATGACCTGATCCTTTTTTGCCTTATCAATATATCCTGTCAGTGCCGGAATGAGCAGCGCCGCGAGGATCGCCAGAATGACCAGCACGACGATCAGCTCCACGAGCGTGAAGCCGCGTTTTTTGTTTTTGGAGTACAGCATTTGGAAAAGTTCCTCCTTCTCGATTGCGGGATAAAGTTCGGTTTTCTTAGTATACTCGAAAATATGCAATAAAGCAAGGAGATAGATACAGATAAAGTGCACAAAAAATAAAGGGTTCCTGCCAAAAACACAAAAAAGAAATTGGTTAAATCGGAGAAAGTGTTTTGTAAAGCTGCAGAAACATTGAGATTTACAGCAGGGTGTGATAAAATAATATCAACCTGATAAAAAAGAATCACCTGCAGAGACAGGCGATGAGCAGGTCCGCACCGCGTATACAGACGCAGGTGCGCGAGCGGCAGATACCGACGGATTGCAGCCGGTCGGTTAGTGCCGCAGCTTTCGGCAGACGGAAGCGGGAGAGAGAAATGAAGAGAGAGTATTGGGTTACGGAAATGAAGAAATGGGGCATTGAAAATGCAAATCTATGACTGGGTCAGCATAGGCGTATTGTTCGTTCTCGGTATCTTGTTCTATTTCCGACCGGCATGGCTGTTGGGTGAAGACCGGCAGCAGGCCGATGGCGTGGTAAGCAAGGTACGCACTGTCAGCGCGGCTGCGGTGGTATGCGCCATGGTAATGACCGTGATCTGTGTGATCGGATAAAGAAAGAATTGGCTGCAAAAACGCTCCCGTTCGGAAGGTGGATTCCGAGCGGGAGTGTTATTTTTTACGACTTCGATTGCGGTCTGGACAGCAGCGCGAACAGACAGCCGAACACGATCGCGGCGGCAATACCGCCTGCCGCACCGGTCACGCCGCCGGTGAACACGCCGAGCAGACCGCTCTCCGCAACTGCTTTGGCGACGCCTTTCGCCAGCGAGTATCCGAAGCCGAGCAGCGGCACAGTCGCGCCTGCACCTGCGTAGTCCACGACTGCCTGATACCAGCCGAGCCCCTGCAGGATAACACCGAGCACCACCAGCGAAACGAGAATACGCGCCGGTGTCAGCTTGGTTTTGTCAATCAGCACCTGACACAGCGCACAGATCAGTCCGCCGACCCAGAAAGCATTCAGGTAGTTCATGCTTCGCTCCTTTCCAGCACGACGGCGTGGCAGATGCCCGCAATCGGCTGTCCCTGCTGCACCGAGGTCGGACTCATCATCGCACCCGTGCCCGCAAACACCAGCCGGTGGATTTTGCCGCGATGCATATCGCGCAGCAGCGGTCCGCAGAGAACTGCCGCTGAGCAGCCGCAGCCCGAGCCGCCTGCATGCGCGTCCTGCTCGTCGCCGAAAATCAGGCTGCCGCAGTCCGAGTAGACCGGGGACAGGTCGATGCTGTCGCCGCGCAGCAGCGTCAGCAGAAGGTCCGCACCGATGTGACCGAGGTCGCCGGTAACGATGCAGTCAAAGTCCCGCGGCTGTGCACCGAGATCCTCCAACAGCGCGGAAAGGGTGTCGGCAGCAGCGGGGGAAGATGGTGTTTTAGGACTATGCGGTCTTTCCATGCTTGCGGATATAGTCCTGTGCTGCCGCATAGGCATCGGAAAACTTGAATTTTATCGTGATTTTACCGCCTTCGTGTACATAAATCATGTCGATGAGTTCGACAACGACCTCGCGCGTCAGCGTTTGCAGGCTGCGGTATTTGACGAACTGCGACAGAAATGAGTTAGTCTCGTTCACGCCGTTCTGCACCTCGTCGATGCGCGCTTGCAGGGTAGCAAGGCGTGTGTCCAGCCTGGCCTGCTGCTGCTCAAACTGCTCTTTCAGCCGATGGTATTCCTCGCGGGAGATGTCTCCGGCTTTCCAGTCCGGATACAGGGACAGCTTCATCTGCTCGATGCGCTCGCGCTCGGTTTCAAGCTGTGCCCGCTCGGTCTGCAGATGGTCTGCGGAACGGCTGCACGCGCCGCTGCGGTTGATTTCGGCAATCAGCTCATCCATCTCGACTGCCAGCGCAATCTGGCTGCGGAGCGTTTCGAGTACGGCTTGCTCCAGACGGTCGCTGCGGATGGTGTGCTTCGTGCAGGCGCCGCTGTGCTGCTTCTTGAACGTTGAGCAGATATAGTAGTAATAGTTGCGGTAAGGCTGTGAAATGGTCTTGCGGTTCATCGCCTTGCCGCAGTCCGCGCAGCGAAGAAAGCCGGAGAACAGGTAGACCTGCTTGCGCGTTGGCGCGGTGCGCGTATCGCGGGCGAACAGGGATTGTGCTTTGTCGAACAGCTCGCCTGGGATGATGGCCTCATGCGTCTGCTCAACGGTGATCCAGTCTTCCTCAGGAACGGCCTCGTTAACATGCAGCTTGTAGCTTTTCGTGCGATTTTTGCCCTGCACCATAGTGCCGGTGTACAGCGGATTGCGCAGGATACGGCGCACTGAACTGTCCGGCCACAGATCGTCTAGCTTGTCCGAGGTCGGATGGCGGTAGTTCATGCCCTGCTGCCGTTTGTAGGCGGATGGATTCGGGACGCCCTGTTCGTTCAGTCGCTTTGCGATGCCGAGTACGCTCGTGCCGCTGATAAACCAGTCGAAAATGTCGCGTACAATCGCAGCGGCTGTTTCGTCAATTAGCAGACGGCTGTGGTCATTCGGGTCTTTGCGGTAGCCGTAGGACGCGAACGAGCCGATGAATTTGCCTTGTCGGCGCTTCAAATCAAGCGAAGCACGGACCTTGTTGGAGATGTCGCGGGCGTATTCGTCATTTAGAATGTTTTTGAACGGTACGACGAGATTGTTCACCGAGCGCGGGTCGGCAACGCTGTCGATGCGCTCGCTCAGCGCGATGAACCGCACGTTCAGCAGCGGAAACGTGTGCTCAAGGTACTCGCCGACCTTGACGTAGTTGCGTCCCAGTCGGGACAGATCCTTGACAATCACGCAGTTGACGATGCCGGCGCGCAGGTCGTGCATCATGCGCCGGAAATCCGGTCGGTCGAAGTCGGTGCCGGTGCAGCCGTCATCGGTATACAGACGGGGCGCGGTCATGTCGGTCTGCGTGTCTACGAACTCGGTCAGCAGTTCACGCTGGCTGGCGATGCTGTTGCTTTCTTCGCGGTCGCCGTCCTCACGCGAGAGGCGAATATACAGCGCCGGTTTCCACAGGGCTGTGGATAATTTGTTGGATTGTTTTTCGTATTTACTTTTGCGTGCCATTTTGCGTGCCTCCTTCCAAAAAACAGGCGGCACGCTGATAGCTGTGTTTTGCACGTTTATTGTACCACAGTGCGCAGCGTACCGCAAGTTTCGGGACGTAATATCCGTTTTTTGACACTATTGCAGCTGTCTGCACATGCCGGTCAGGCAGGCTTGCAGGCTGGGCGCGCTGTCATCGAACAGCACCTCGACCTCAGTGTCGCCGACGCGGAAGCGGTGCGGATCGCCGATGGCGGCGGCGAACAGGCGCAGCCGCTCGTTCACCGGCAGGGTCGGATCAATGCGCGCTTCGCGGATGTCGGGGAGAGGGCAGGTAAGATTGATTTTAGGCATGAGGGTTCCTCCTTTGATTTGTACGGGTGGATTGATGAGGCGTTGTATATTATTCCCAATACTATACTATATATACGGCGGTGGGGAATAATCGGATTTTGGCTATAGTGGACACCGGCGGCACAGTGTCTGTGTTGCGGCTCGATGCCGCCGGTGGTATACTGAAAATAAGCTTATTCACGCGCCTGCTGTGCAAAGAGCTCGTACTTCTCAGCGTTGACACGCAGGGTTTGTACGTCGATTCGCAATACTCGCGGCAGGTTGCGGCCCTTTTTGTCCGTTCCCAGGTGGCAGGTGTTGCTCTTTTCCTCCTGCAGCGTTAAAGCACCGATATCCTTCAGATAGTTAGTAATTTTTCGGCCGGAGAAGTTCTGATAGCCGTTCTGATTACGAATAAACTGAACGAGCGCGGTCGGTTTGATGCCGACCTCAACAGGCCTTCCGCGCTTGTCTTCCTTCCAGATGATCCCATTTCGTTTGAAGAGGTTCGACTTTTTCCGGCACAGGTTAAACTCGTCGGAGTCGACCGCTTCGCAAAGGAGGAAAGCAATATTCCCCTCCTTGAGGTGCGACTGGATCTTGGCGAATTCCTCCACCTGCTTGCGGACAGAGCAGTGAACGGCCTCCCAGAACTTTCTGCGGAGAGCATGCTCGACGTCGGAAGGCAGATCTATGCGCTCTTTAATCATCTCGATCAGGCACACAAAGGCCCACCGGAGCAACGCGAGATTATCCTGAATGCGGCGCTCGCGCGTGAGCAGCTCAGCAAACTCATCTGCACCGTCAACACGGAGATTTTTTAGAATATCCGGTGAGTCAGCGATTTTATGAAGCAGTTCGATGGCGTGCTCATAGTTATCCGCGAACCAGTCGGCAAAATCTTCAAGGATTGCCCCGATCAGAGCTGGACGGACGTCCTCGGTCAGATTTAACTTTTTTTCAAGGTACACGAAAATACTGCGTGTGAGCTCGGAAACGCCGTCCAGCACGAACTCAGCTGTCAAGGCAATTCCGGAGGTGCAATCGCGATGATCGGTCTTCCCGGTTTTACCCTTCTTGGTAGAGTCGCCTTCGTTGGCAGCCAGACGGAGCATGGCTCCGCCGAGCTCCTTGCGATGCGCTTCGATGGTACGCGAGGAGGAATAGGCGAGGTCGTCGATGATGACCACACATCCCGGGTTCTCCGAAAGCGTGTCGCGCACGGATGCTTCTGTGCTCACCGCCTCCAGCATAAGTGCCGGTTTACCTGGGGTTCCGATACGTTCCGTGTATCCGAAGACACGACGGGCAAGCGTCGTTTTGCCGCTCGATTGAACGCCGGTTATATAGAGACCGCCCTGTAGCGGATGCTGCTCGGCAGTCAGAACATCGCGACGCGAGACAAGCAGGGCATAGGCCACAGGCAAAACCAGAGCTGCACCGTTCCCTAACAGGGCGTTGACGAGGGTTTGCACTGGGTTTTCTATGCGGTTCACGATCTGATAATTGCTATTCGGCTTGATTACATACGGAACCTTGAATTCGCTCGAGCCTGCGACGCGGCCGTTCCAGACAGTGATGCGTTGACCATCCGCCAGACGGTAGGTGCCGTTGCCCGGCAGATAAACGCCGCGCTGGCACTCGCTGGGGCGCCCAGTTTTGGAAAGCTGGTCGACGATGTACTTCTGGACGAGAGATGCATAACCGGTCTTGAGGAGCACGGCGCGCGGCTCTTCAGCGACAATTCTGCGTGCCAGATTTGAGGTCATGGGCAGGGTAAGTCCGCGCATGGAACCGTCCTCCAGAATCAGCTGGATGCCCAGGTATGCCGGGATGTCCTGCGGGCCCTCCAGATTAAAATAAGCGGTTTCAATTACCAGTGTGAAATTAGTGATCTGCTTGGGCTCGTGCTCGCCGTCCCGAACATACAGTACGTAGTCAATGTTATAAACTTCCATTTGTTACTCCTCCTCGAATTCGTCGATATTGGTTTCGGTCCAGTTCCAGCCTGGTGCTTCGTCTGCAGTGGATGCTGGAAGCGCCGGGCACTCGTGCAGTTCCTCCATCATGGTGTCAGCGGCGATCACGTTGGGCGGCGCCTCGACGGCGACCTTGTCCGACTCCTGCTTCGGACGCAGGGAGGGGACAACGAACAGGTTGATGTTGCCGGTAGCACGGCGGCGTGCAGTCTTCTTGCCGTCGTGCGGTGAGCCCGACCAGCGGTTAAAATGCTTAACATGTTGCATAGGGTCTTTACTCCTTTCGCGTTTTCCCGGGTAAACTTCCCGGAAAAATCTCTGTTCCGCGCATTGCTGCATGAAAATTCAGTTGATGATCATATTGTAAGTGTGGAAAATAAAAGCCGCTATTCAGACGTCGTTTTAATGCAAATTATAGTAGTTGCGAGGAAAAATATAGATTTATAAGGAAGAAAAGTTCGGAAATATTCGATGGAGCATACAGCGAAGCACACAATTTATCGAAAAATGGCCGGTGAAGGGGATCTGAAAGGGGACATGAAAATGCAAAATTCTAATCATTTTGTTGAAATTCGGCCAAAGGGCAGCCAGAGACAGTACACGCTGGAGGAAAGGCAAAGCCTGGCGGACGATATGAACTGCGCGACGGTGGAGCAGGCGGACGCCATCAATGACGCGCGCACTGCGTTTGCCGCAGAGTGCGGCCTGCCGCATAGCCGACCCAACGAAGTATATCGGGTACTGGGACATAAGGCGGCCTTCATCAACAGCTATAAGGAAACCATCACGGAGATGAAAATCGTGGATGCACTGCTTGCGGATCGCAGCACGCTGTTCAGCAGCGGTTACGAAGATGACCGGGTCAACCGTTCGCATTTGGATAAGCTGTTGGAGCAGTATGGAGGAAGTACGCAGGAGGCGTATGCCGTTTGTGTTGAGCGAGCCTGGGATAAATATTGCAGCGCGAGGAGCCGGGAACAAATCGACAAACTGGAGCAGACGGTTCGTCCGATGTATGAAAGCACGCTGAAAGCGCTGGCGGAATATGCTCGCGCGACGCGGAACGGCATGCAGTATTATGCGCGAGAGCTGCATAATGCCAACGAGAACGCGCCCGACGGACAGGAGGCGCAGGCGCTTACAACGCGGATCAAGCAGTGGGTTCCGGATGCCGCATTGACGGAAAAACAGGCCGTGGATTTCTATGTGTGCTACTTCTCGGCGTTTATGAGCGCTTATCGCGAGCACCGGCGCTTGAAAGAGGATCACAAAAAATTCGAGGGTCAATATATGAAGCGCGACGCAGAGGCGCTGAAACAGTATCTGGAACGCCAGAAATGTCTGAACGAATATCGGGAATCCTGCAAAGAATGGAACGAACGCAACGAAAATACGTTCGAGATGATAGGCGAATGGAATGATTGCAGTAACATTTGTGATGCCGAGTATCTAAAAAAGAGTGTGACAGCTTATCTTAAGGCGACACGAGGTAAGAATGTTCCGGATATGGAGAATATAAAAGAGGCGCTGCAGCTTGCTCGACATGTTGCTAAGCATACCGCGTTCGTGTTCTTGCTGATCTGTATTCAAAAGAGGGACTGCATTGCTGCTCGTAAAGATGGAAAACGAGATTTGAACCTAGATGAAGTATCATTTCCTGCAAATGTATATCAAAAGGAGCCGAGCGAGGAAAAACAACGGAAAGCGCGGCTGCGGCTGCTGCTCGACGTTTGTGAGCTCCTTCATGATAACGAAGAAACAGTGCGAGAAAACCTTCTGTATTTTCTTAAATTGCACGGCTACAGAATTCTGTCTGAGGAAGAGGCAGAACTCTGGAGAACGGCGCTTGAAAAGTACGGGTTAATGGATAATCCGGTGAGCCTCGCGTTGCGGTATTACGAAAACGCTCAGCAATGTCTGCAATTTGATCCGAGCGAATTATATTGCTGCGAGGCGGCATCTCCTGTACAGATTGACGGTTTCTGGGCGCTGATGGACAACGCCGCATTCGCGCGGTATATCAGCGGCAAGTCAATCCATATCGAACTTTCGAAAGAGTCAAAAGCGGAATATCTGGAAGAGTGGTCGTCAGACTGCCCGGATGTAACACATATAAAGGAAATCTGTCGGAAGGCGATAGGAAACAATGACAAAAAGAACATCAATGTGTGGCTTGAGCAATGGAACGAACAGAGCAGGAACGGTGAACACTGGATGACTCGCGAGATGAATTCTGACGAATTGTATAGTGTGTTGATGGAAACAATTATCCAGCAGCGATTGATAAAGGACGCACGCGATATTCTGCTGAAGAAAATTGATGTATAGATAACAGAAAACCGCCGGACTTCTTGAGGTTGAGAGGTTCGGCGGTTATTTTTCGGGGAAATAGCGTTGCGGTATTGCTTGAGCGGATAATCTTCCGGCGCTTCATCTCCGCCTGTACTTCCCGAATGGCGTATGCTACAATAAAACCACTACATTCGACAGAAAGCAGGAACAGCCATGCGCACCAAACGGGAACAGATTATTTTTCAGGCATTTCATGACCAGATCTGCCGGTCAGAGTTCAGCAGCGGTTTGACGCTGTTTTTCGGGCTGCACGGAAACAGCTCAATCCGATACCAGTCCGCCGAGTACTCCATGCCCGCAGGCGCGCTGCTGGTTGTCAACCCGTTTGAATTATATCAGGTGAACTGCTCGGAAAATGCCGAGATGATCGCTATGCAGATTCCCGAAAATCTGCTGCAGCTTGCCGGCTGGAGCAGACAGAATGTCTGCTTCTGCTATGCCTCCAGCCAGAATGAAAAGCAGGAGTACCAGACCATCCGCGTATTATTTGCAACGATTTTTCAGGATTTCTTTCAGAACCCGGAGCAGAACGCCTCCGGTATTGTCACCAATGTACTCAAGCTCGTTGATCTGCTGACAGCGCATTTTCTTATTTCCGATGTGCCCAAAAGCAATACCAAGCGCGAGGAAACCATGCGCCGCATGAAGCGCATCATGGATCATATCCATTCCGGCTGGAATGAGGATATTTCCCTGCGCGAGCTTGCTGCACGCGAGTTTCTGTCCGAAGGCTATCTGTCCCGATTCCTCAAGCAAAATCTGGATATGACCTACTCCCAGTATGTCATGGGGCTGCGTCTGGAGCACGCCGAAAAGCAGCTGCGCAGCACAGATCACTCCATCACCCAGATCGCCTACGACTGCGGATTTCACAACGCCAGTGCTTTCATCGAAAATTTTCGTCAGAAACACGGTCTGACACCGCGGCAATACCGCCAGCATGCCACCCAGAAAGCCGCCGCTGACCCGACCGGTGAAGAAACCTTACTGCAGGACGGCGTTGCCTATCTGCTGCAATTTGCCGTTCCGCCCGATCCGCAGCGCGAGCTGCCGCACGAAACGCGGTACATCACGATTGATGAGAATGTACAGCCGCACAGACTTCGCCATACGTGGAAAACCCTGCTCAACGCCGGATACGCCAAGCACCTGCTGACATCTGCTGTGCAGCAGCAAATCATCAAAATCCAGCAGGAGCTCGGCTTCCGCTATCTGCGATTCCATGGCATGCTCGATCAGGAGCTTCACATCTATCAGGGTATGGAAAACGGCAAAGTGAAGTGCTGCTTCACCTACTTCGATATGGTAATTGACTTTGTGCTTGAACAGGGACTGCGCCCGTTCCTGGAATTCAGCTTTATTCCCCGGGAACTGGCGAAAGCACAGACCAGTATCTTCGAGACCGGCTCCATCACCGCTGCATGCGCGGACTGCACGGCATTCGGCGCACTGGTTGAAGCTATTCTGCGGCACGCAATCTGCCGGTACGGCTGGGACGAGGTATCCCAGTGGAAGTTCTCTACCTTTCAGATTAACTATGTGTTCTTCGACTGCATGACCATGGAGGAATATCTCGAACTGTATGACTGCGTGTACCGTGCGGTCAAAGCTGTCGATACACGGCTGCAATTCGGCGGACCCGGTGCCATGTCAAGCGTGGTATGGGACCCGCGCGGCATGCGTGTCTTTCTGCAGTATGCCAAAGCCCACAACTGTCTGCCGGATTTCCTGACCGTGCAAAGCTATCCGCATGAATCTTCGTCCGCCGATGCAAATTTTATGAGCTATACGCTCAGCCAGCAGTCTATCCCGTCCGTATTATCCAAGGATACGAATTTCGTTAAAACCTTCCTCTATGACCTCAACGGCATCTGCCGTGAATTTGAATTGCCCGACATGGAGATTTTCATCGAGGAATGGAACTCCACACTATGGCAGCGCGACCTTTCGAGCGACACCTGCTACAAATCCGTCTGGCTGGTAAAGAACATTTGCGAAAACATGGATGCGGTTTCTTCCTTCGGCTACTGGACCCTCTCCGACCTGATGGACGAGCGTGCAAACTTCGATTCCATGTACCACGGCGGCTACGGTCTGTTCACCTACAACGGCGTGCCCAAGAGCGGTCTTGAAGCACTGCGCCTGATGAATCAACTGGGTAATACCTGCATTGCCTCCGGCGACGGCTGGTATCTCACCCAAAGTGAACAGGAATGGCAGCTGATTCTATATAATTACACTCATTACGACAACATTTACCGCTATCGCTACCGCCGATTGGAGCATCCGGAGGATGCCTATTCTGTATTCGAGAGCGGCAAGGTCGTGCGGTTTCAGATCACATTTCCCGCTCTCGGACGTGGCCTGTACCGGATTGAGCAGCAGGAAATTACCCGTACCTCGGGTTCCTCGTTCGACCTGTGGCTTGCCGCCGGCGCACCGCCCTCCCCTGACCGAGCCTTCCTGCAATATCTGGCCGAGCACGCTTCCGCGCACCGCACGCTGACCACCGAGCAGGTGGATACCGCGCTGCGGCTCGAGACCGCACTGCAGCCGCTTGAAGTCCGGCTCTTCCGCATCAGAAAGATGAATTTTTCATAAAACTTTTGCGAAATATCTGTTTTTTGACCTTTTTCTATCTGTCATTTCACATTGCGCGACAGAACCGCCGTTTTCCCTCTGAACAAATACAAAATATATCGCTACATCCAAAATGAATATCCTATATTTTCTCTGCCTATTTCGTACTATACTATAGTCATATTCCAAACAGAAACGCTGCGCAGCCGATTCTGAACAAAAAGGTGGTAAGGAAAATGACGAAAAAACAGCTTTCAATGAATGACACCTCATTCAAAACCAGTCTGATGGAAAAAATCGCATACGGCATGGGCGACACCGCCTGCAACGTCGTATTTGCAATCACCTCCAGTCTGATCGTATACTTCTACACGAATGTAATCGGCATGTCTGCGGCACTTGTCGGAACGATTCTGTTGGTATCTCGTGTATTTGACGGCATCAGCGACCTGCTGATCGCCCAGATTGTAGACAAGGTAAACTCCCCGAAGGGCAAGGCTCGTGCGTGGATACTCTGGATGGCAGCACCATACGGTATTGCCTCCGTGCTGATGTTCTGCGTGCCGCCTCATTCGAGCACGATGGTGCAGGCAATTTATGTATTCATCACCTATAACCTGTGCACCACCGGCGTATATACCGCACTCAACCTGCCGTATTCCAACCTGGCGCCGATGATGACCCGCAATGACGATGACCCGCAATGACGATGACCTTGCAAAGCTCAATCTGTTCCGCATGGCCATGTCCCCGATCGGCAACCTGATCGTTACCGCACTTACCCTGCCGTTCATCAACATGCTCGGCGGCGGCCAGAAGGCATGGATCACCGTTTGCGCGGTTTACTCTATCGTTGCTTTCTTCATGCTGCTGTTCTGCTACAAGGGCTGTCAGGAACGTTTCCACACCGATGCAGCCAAGGAAGCCGAGGCTATGCCGTTCGCACAGCGTCTGAAGGCTACCCTGAAGAACAAGTACTTCATCGTTCTCACGCTCACCATGATGGCCGTTGCTCTGTACCAGAACGTAAACGGCACCGTTGCTACTTACTACGCACAGTATATGCTGAACAACGTCGAAATCATGGGCGTTATGCAGAGTTTTGAGAATATTCCGAAGATCATCGCTATCATCTGCCTTGCCCCGTTCATCAAGAAGTTCGGCAAGCGCAATCTGGTTCTGTTCGGCGCTGTACTCTGTGTACTCGGTCAGGTTGTTGTCCTGTTTGCGCCGCAAAACATGACTATGGTCATGGCTGCCGCTGTTATGCGCGGTATCGGCGAAGCTCCGTTCTACGGCTGCATCTTCACCATGCTAGCTGACGTTATCGAGTACGGTCACTGGAAGACCGGTATCCGTGTACAGGCCCTTATCTTCTCCGCATTCACCGTTGGTCAGAAGTTCGGCGGCGGCGTTGCAGGCTGGCTTGTTGGTCAGCTGATGGAGGCTTCCGGCTTTACCGGTCTGGCAGTGGAGATTCCCTCCGCAGTAAGCATGGTCAAAAACCTTTATATTTACGGCAACATGATCGCATGGGCCTTGGTTATCATCCTGATGCTGGTCTACCATCTGGATAAGGAATACGACGGCATTATGAAGGACCTCACCGGCCGTACGGCGTAACAGAAAGCGTGAACAACATGTATACCCATAAGATTTTAGACAAATGCGACCAAAAAAATCCCTACGCTCCCAAGTTCTCCGGCACGTTTGAGCTGCCGGTAGAGTACGCGGGCAAAAAGCGCCGCATGCTGGCCTATGTGCCGCATGACATCCGCGAATCCACCGCCGGTATTCTTGTGCTGGGCGAAAACGGCCAGACGGCTGATGACCTGCTCGAGCACAGCGGCTGGTGCGAAATTGCCGACACCGAGGAGTGCAAGGAACGCCTGATCGTGTTCTTCCTTGAGCCAGAAAACGGCACATGGAACACGGACGAAGCCTACGGCACACCGGATGGCGATGTTGCGTATATCAACGTAGCAGCACTTGCTGCCGCAGACCGCAAACTGTTCTGTGTCCACGAATCCAAGTTCTATCTGGTCGGCTGTAAGGAAGGCGGCGTGCTCGCCAATATGGCGGCGGCTTACGATCCTGCGTTCTTCGCAGGCGTGGCTTCGGTCGGCGGATCGGCAGTCTCCGAGCAGTATCTGACCGACTGCGGACAGGCGTATGCCCTCAATCTGGACGGTTTTGAAGACCCGGAGCATCGCAAGGACATTCGCAAACAGGATATCCCGATGCCCGCGTGGATTATCGACGATCCGACCGTATCTACCGGTACCGGCGATGCTATCCTCACCTACTGGCGCAATGCATGTGAAGCCGAGGAAGGCTGTCAACTGTCTCCCGATCAGTACGAGTATTACCGCGTGAAGGAAACACCTTACACGCCCAATCAGGAGAAGGAAGCGTACCGTGTCTGCCACAGCAGCATTTCCGGTGCGTCCGAGCAGTATGCCAAACGCCTGCAGCGTCGTATCTGGAAGGATTTTCTCTATCGTCAGCGCCGCTGGATGAGCAGTCCCGGCGGTGAACTGCGCGTGACAAAGGATCCGGTCCGCGACCTCGGCATGGAATACCACTACGAGGAATTTGACGGCTGGATGCGCGAATGGTATGTTTACATTCCGCAGTCGGTACGGCGCAATCCGGACAAAAAGGTGCCGCTTGTGCTGGCCATGCACGGCTACACCTGCACCGGTGAAATCTACGCAGGCAACAGCGGATGGTACGATGTCGCAGAAAAGCACGGCTTCATTGTTGTGTTCCCGTCCGCGCTGCATGCCAAGGTTAATATGCCCGAGCAGGGTCTTATGCCGGACTGGGCGCCGCTCAACGCATGGAACGTGTTCCTTGAGAACGACCGTCCGGATGAACTGAAATTCTTCTCGTTCCTGCTGGACAAGATGATTGCCGAGTATCCGGTGGACGCACACCGCGTGTTTGCGACCGGTCACTCGTGGGGCTCGCTGATGACCGAGATGCTGGCTCTGGGACTGACCAAGCGTTTCGCGGCGGTTGCTCCCTGCTCGGGTGCATTCTTCGGCGGTGCGTACGAAAAAATGACTTCCCTGCCGTATGCCGCCGAAAACGGTGTACAGCTTCCGATCTGGATGTTCTGGGGCTCGGACGAGGAATGGCTTATTCCGAGCGAACCCACCCACGAGAACGAAACCGGTCTGACCGTCGAGCTGTGGCTGAAACGCAATGGCAAGGCAGATATGATTCCTGCAGATTGGGCACAGCGAACCTGCACGGTCAATGGCCGTTTCAAGGACCATTACTTCGACCGTGAGGGCACGGCTCCCGTGCAGTTCACGCAGGTGGACTACATGCCGCATGCTACCATGCCGGAAATGTCGTTCCGCATTTGGGAAGAATTTTTCAGTAAGTTCTCTCGTACCTGATAGTTAATCTACTACCCCCCTTTACATATCCCTTATTAACAGAAGAACGCGCTTCAAACGAGAGCTTGAGGCGCGTTTTTCTGGTTTTGGCGGATTGTATGGATGAAATATATGAGAACAGATGCAGAATTCATATCTCACACAAAGAAAGAGAGAGTACACATGGAGAGGAGGGCGGTCAGCCTCACGCTGGTGCTTTCCATGATCTTGTCGTTCACCTGTCAGACAGGCGCTGTTGATGTAGACAGCGGCGATGATGGACAGCAGGTATCGACCTATGCAGCGATCGAAGATTCAGTATAGAGCAGCGGCTTGACCAAACTGGGGGCAGTCAAGTACGTTTCGGACAAGAGCCTGATGAGCGGCAGCGGTTCGGACTAGTTCTCTCCGAACGATTCGGCCACTCGCGGTATGCTGATGACGGTTCTTGCTCGCTACGCAGGCACGGACACCACTGGCGGTGCTACCTGGTACGAGAAGGGCATGAGCTGGGCCAAAGCTAAGGGTGTATCCGACGGTACAAACCCCGAGGTAAACATCACCCGTGAACAGCTTGTTACCATGCTGTACCGCTACGCAGGTTCTCCGAAGGCAGACGGTAAGCTCGACGGCTTCACCGATGCGGCCTCTGTCAGCACCTACGCTGAAAATGCGATGCAGTGGGCGGTTGCCAACGGCATCGTCAACGGCTCCAACGGCAAACTGAACCCGCAGAATAACGCAACCCGCGCACAGGTGGCCGCAATTCTCATGCGCTTCTGCAAGATGAGCAAGTAAAAAATAAATTTTTCGGCATAAAGACAGCCGGGCCTCTCAATTATGGGAGACCCGGCTGTTATATTATGTAGATTTTGCGCGCAGAGAGGTCTGGGAGCATCGGCGGTAGAAGGTGTTGGGCTTTAGTCCGGTTTGCCGCATGGCCTCAGCCGCCGTAATCTCCCCTCCCCGCCAGCGGGCAACCACCCGCTCGAAGTTATCTGGCAGGGGCATTGGCTTACGGCCGGTATACTTGCCCTTCGTCTTGGCAATAGCGATTCCCTCGCGCTGACGCTGGAGAATATACTCGCGTTCCAACTCTGCGACTGCTGCAAATACGGTCAGCATAAACTTGCCGGTCGGTGTGGTCGTGTCAATGGCCTCTTTGCGGCTGACGAACTCGACTTGTTTTTCAGTCAGGTGTTCCACAAGGTCGAGCAGGTCACGGGTATTGCGGGCGAAACGGCTGATGGATTCTACGATAACCGTGTCACCGCGCCGGACGTAATTCATCATGCGAGTTAGTTCTGGTCGATTGGCATTTTTGCCGCTGCCCTTATCGATGAAAACCTCGTCAACGCCGAGTTCGCGTAGCAGTACTTCCTGCCGAGCGGTGTTCTGTTCCTCGGTACTGACGCGGATATATCCAATCTTCATGGTGTATCTCTCCTTTAAGTATGGTATAATGAAAATAATAAGGACGGTGACGCTGATGGATAAGACAATCGAACAGGTAAAACAATTAGCGCACCGTTATGGAGTGCCGAAACTGGTATTATTCGGTTCGCGTGCCCGCGGCGATCATCATGTCCGCAGCGATTACGATTTTGCGGTATGGGGCTGCACGCCGCAGCAACGTGCGCAATTCAGCGATGCTGTCGAAAATGATCTGGACTCGCTGTATTCGGTTGATTTGGTGTTTGTCAGCGAACATACCGATGTCGCACTGCTTCAAAATATAGAAAAGGACGGGATTTGCTTGCTGGACCGTTACCATACGAAATTCGAAAATCTCACCAATGCTGTAGAACGCTTGCGCGAAGGCGTGCAGGCATATCAAGAGAATCCTGCTAAAATCATTCGCGATGGTGTAATCCAGCGCTTTGAGTTCACCTGCGAGCTGGCGTGGAAAACCACACGCGAGTTTTTGCTCGATCAGGGTTTTACTGAACTGAACAGCCCGAAAGCAACGATGCGTAAAGCGTTTTCGTATGGCCTGATTGACGATGAACAGGCGTGGATTGCATTGCTGAATGCCCGCAACCAGACCTCGCACATTTATGATGATGCAACCGCGCAGGAAATCTACTCGCAGATTGAGAACGAGTTCGTATCGCTGTTTGATAAACTTATTGAGCAGTTGAAATGCGATTAATTGCAATAGGGTCGACGCACTTTCGCTTGTAAAAGCACATTGTTCTTGTTATACTACAATTAGAGAAAGATATCAGGCAGGAGGTGTCCTCTATGAAAACTTATACACTTGATGAAATTCGAGAAATCGTTTCTAAACTGGCTGCCCAGTATGGCGCAAAGCGTGTTTACCTGTTCGGCTCATTCGCTCGCGGCGATATGACGGATTCCAGCGACATTGACCTGCGTATTGACAAGGGCAGTATCAAAGGCTTTCAGCTTGCAGGACTTCTCCTCGATTTGGAGGATTCTCTTGGACGACCGGTCGATCTGGTACCAACCACCAGCCTTGACCAGCGCTTTTTAGATTCCATTCATGATGATGAGGTGTTACTGTATGAAGCCTCTTGACCGCAATATCAGCGTCTTAGAACATATCGTAGTTTATTGCGAACAGATTGAGCAGACGGTCGAGCGTTTCGGTAATGATGCCGGAATCTTCCGTACAGACCCAATCTATCGCAATGCTGCCGCACTCTGTATCCTGCAAATCGGAGAGTTGGTCGGCAAGTTGACAGACGAATTCCGGGCACAGCATCCCTCTGTTCCGTGGCGGCAGATTAAGGCCATGCGCAATATCGTAGCGCATAGCTATGGTACTGTCGATCCCGAAATCACATGGGAGACTATAAGCGATGATATTCCCGTCTTGAAGCAATACTGCTCGGCGATTATCGCATCTGCTTAAATCAAGTCTGTCAATAGGGTCGCTGCACGTTTTGACATATTGCAAAAGTCCGAAACCGACCCTATTGACATAGTTTTTCGTTGTTTCAGATGGGTATAGCCTAATGACACGCTCAAAAAATACCGACTCTTGATGAGTCGGTATTTTTGTGTTCAATCATCGTCGATGATGTCGGCCAGCAGACCGATGATGGTCAGCGCACCGAGAATGACTTTTCCTGCGTTCATCTGTTCACCTCACTTTAGCTATCCGAAAAGTTTT
>SKED01000686.1_pt1 | contig 35491 bp, 55 predicted proteins | sample 4826651 | NCBI WGS metagenome assembly SKED01 (sample SAMN11008818, study PRJNA524170) | human gut metagenome | biome: Human fecal sample; material: Feces; isolation source: fecal sample from pouch patient p19 | host: Homo sapiens | place: Israel: Tel-Aviv | collected 2016-06-28 | reverse complement strand
TGGACAAGATATGGGATTATGTTGTGGACAAGATGACTACAGCAGTTATCGCAAAGTTAGGAACAACTAACAAGACTTTGATCGGGGCAGTTAATGAATTAAATAGTAAGCGTATCCTACAGTTTGAAGTTCGAGGCATTTACAATAGCTCCACCCAAACAATGACATTTTCGATTACTCAACTAAAAAATTTGCATGGTCTCGTAATGTTTAAAACAGAGTTATCAAATAACGGAAGGCATCTTAGATTGTCTTTAACATCTTGGGATGAAAAAGTTATATCTCAGTGCGTGCAGAATGCAATTACAGAACCAACCGCAACAGGATATATGGAAACAGGAACGTATAAACTTGAGTATAAAAGCAAAAATTTTCCTAGCAATATGTCCGGCAAATGTGTCGTATTTTTAATTTCAGATGAAATATAAAAGAGATTTTCTAATCTCCGATTTCATCTATTGCATGAGCAAGTCTAAAACAGCACGATCATAAGCGTATCAGCAATATTTTTAGGTATAGCAAACAAGCCATCGAAAGGTGGCTTTTAAAAAATCAATATTGATGCTAGAAAAAACTATGCTATATACCGTCTAAATGATGCCTTAACGTTATCTTCATTAACTGTAACGTACATCATGGTGGTGTCAGGCTTCTTGTGACCAGCATAGGCTTGAATTTCTTGCAACGGTATACCTCGACTTCCAGCATCCGTGAGTAGAGTTCTTCGAAACTTATGTGGATGCGTGTGGATGTCGGACTTTTTACCTAGTTTCGACAACATTGACCATATAGCTTCCTTCCCCATGCGATTGTTTGGCTTCCGATTCGATACGAATAATGCTGGATTCATGTCAGTTCGTGTCATAAGGTACTTCTTAAGGTGATAGGCACATTCATCCGTAAGATAGACTTTACGCTCTTTCTTACCTTTTTCACCATAGATGATTACTTCCTTGTTGCCCCAATCAATGTCATTACGATTGAGCATCACAACTTCACCGATACGTGCTGCGGTACTGTACAGAAACTCCATAATTGCAACGTCTCTTTGACATTCCGCATTACATCTAAGATGTTCTCTTTCTGCGGACGTAAACGGCTTTTTGATGCGCTGTGGCACTTTCATGTGCTTAATACGTCTCATTGGATTCTTGGCTATAAATCCTTCGTCAGAGAGCCAACCAAAGAATGATGAGAAGTATCGTCTGATGGAATCCATATAGGATATGGACACTTTTCTTGTCTCTTGGTACATTGCGAGATAATATCTAATGTCATTGGTGGTAATGTCCTCGAATCTCTTGTGCAGATAGTCTACTAGCTTTGTCACACAATCCACATAGCGGTCAATCGTGCCTTGTGAGCAGTTCTCCAAGCGTTTACTGGCTATGAATAACTTTAGAATCTTATCCCAGTGTGATTGACTTGTCACAAGCGAAGTGCATTCCTCTTGCAACTTCACTCCGTGGAATGAAATGTACAGCACATTCTCAAGTTTATGTAACTGTTCGTCAGTAAGTTCCTCTTGCATCATGTTTACAACATTTTTGATGATAATATTAATGTCTTTTTCCATAAAAAACACCCCTTTCTAAGCCAATTATGACTCAAAAAGAGGTGAATTTACACACTTTTGTTACTTCATGAAATCGGAGGTGTATGTCCTTATCATGTTACTTTCAGACAGGTAAAATATGCATCCTGATTACAAGATCCTGCTCGTAATTACTGTATACAATCCAATCGGTTGAATCTTTTGATACAATGTCGATTGCATTTCTTGTCTTACTATGATTTACTATTACTGGAATAGCTAATGGAAATTCTGATGTTGATGCAAAGACAACAAATTCATTTTTTTGTGTGGTAACTCGCACGTCTTTAAATGTTATCTTCTTACTATTTAATTCATTAACTGCCCCGATCAAAGTCTTGTTAGTTGTTCCTAACTTTGCGATAACTGCTGTAGTCATCTTGTCCACAACATAATCCCATATCTTGTCCATCAGTGTACGCTTGTTTGCATTTGCATCCTTGTCAAGAATCATTAACTCGTCATTGTCTTTCAGTGTTTCTTTAGTTGTGTAACTTTTCCATTCCATGATTAATTCTCCTTTGCTGAATCATTAATTAAAAGGGTAGAGCATTATTCATGCTCTTACGCCTCGTCAACCTTGTTTACTATGATAAATTTTCTAATCGCATCTACATGAGTTTTGAGTTCAGCATCAACGATATAGAACGATTTCTTATTGTTGTGCGATACAAGATTTCCGCTCTCGTCAATCTCGTCATAAGTAAATGTCGCTCTATCCATTCCATTTACATTTAAAATTGAAAAACCACTAAGCTGTTTCATTTAAAAGTTCCTCCTGTTCCTTAATCAAGGTTTCTAGTTCCGCGTTTAATATGTTCTCAGGGCTTTCAGGTAATTCTTCTTCCCTGTCAACATCTTCCTCAAGATTTACATATTCGTAATCTTTCTGTTTTGCTTTCAGTTCCCATGCAAATTTCAGATTCGGAGTTCCGTGCACAATGAAGTAATTCTCTTCCTTCTTTTCAATCCACAAATCTCCTTCCCCTTCTTTCTGCAAAAACACTTGATACTCAATGCGTGTTGTTACGGTTTCCGTGAAGATATCTCCGATTTCAACGATACATTCACCGTTCTCATCAGTAATTCCTTCACCGATATCTCCAAACATTGGCGAAGCTGTTTCGTAGCAATATTGAAGTCTGTTTGAATAATTCTCTGTTGGAACAACACGGTTTTTAGTTCCAGTTGTTTTTATTTCTCTTGGGCTTATATCTACATAATCATTAATATAATTACTTCCATTAATTCTAATTGAAAGGCAACCTGTTGAGTTCTCGCTAATGCTGAATGTGTACGATTTTACTGGTGACATTGCATCAGACCATCCTTGTAAATCCTCAGCCCATCCAATAGAGAAGCATTCTGGGGAAATTGAAGAACCGTATCCCCTTCCATTATTAGATGCTTTCATTCTTAAACCATGAAACCAACCACCCATAAGGTCAACAACCATACTGTCCGATGCGAGAAGTCCCATATTAGTATTATCAATATGCATACCCATGCTTCCGATAGTGAATATTTCTTTCGAATTGTTACGGCCAACGATGAGCGCAGACGCTTTTTCTTTATCTAAATATATCGTGCTTCCATAAATCGAGCCTTTTTTGATGTTCAGTCCATCTTTATCCCATTTACCAACTTCCGCTCCTATGGCATCTAGTATCTGTATTGAGCCATTTTCATTGTTTACACCTCCCAATGTAAGTGTACCGCCCTTGCCATAAGAGAAGTTGATATACAACTGATCGCCTTGCAAATATATCCCTTGTTTCTTCCCGTTATCAGTAAGTCTGTTAAACACTTCTTCGGAAGTCAGAGCTTTGTTTAGCTTGTCTACCGCGGAATCATCTGTGTACTTGGTAGCCTTAACCCAATCAGATGAAACATAGTTGCCACTAGTTCTTGAGGTTTGACATCTCATCAAGTCACCAGTATTTCCTTGCGTCCAAAGGTCACCGATGTCATAAGGTGGAACTGGAGTTGTGATAAAGTTTCTACGCTTGCCATCAGCAGTGTCTTGAGCCTTGCTTGCGTTTTCAAGTGCCTTTTCAATATCTTTGTCTTTTACGTTGTACCATTGCCATACACCGTCAATCTGGACAAATCTATAGCACATTCCAGTGGACTTCCAATAGAACAAATCTCCATTATGAGAAGCTCTCTCGTTATCAGTTGTCCATTCATTCGCTGGATAGTTGTTTAATTCCGGCTCGTAATCTTTAAAATAAGAATCAATCTTTCCGTCAAGTTGCTCCATTATATCATTCGGGAGCATAACTCTAACCCAATTGCCGCTCTTGTAGATGTATTCAACATTATCGGAAGTATTCTTCCAAACATCATCTTCGTGAGCTATCTTTTCAGATTCAACCCTTATTAAAATTTCATTACCATCTACATCAAGAATCGGATTTCCATCAATATCGGCTAATGCTTCTTCCGTGATAGTTGTCCAAGAAAGAGAAGGGTCACTTGATTGATAGTAGTTTGCGTTCTTTGTATCAATCTTTCCATTGATACCAGACATATCAGACTTATAAGTCCCTTCGACAAATGCGTCTAATTGCCTTTTAGAAATTTCTTCGATTGAAGTTCCGGATAATAAAAATGACTGCGCCTTGATACGAACAACACCAGTGTCGCAATTAACATAGAACACTTCATTGCCTTTTTCGTCAGCAACCTTAAATTCGCCTGTGTTAATCCAGTTAGCTCTAACTCCAACAGCATCAAGAATCCGAACAACGGTATCTCCATCTACTGTCATGCCACCATTCCAAGTATTACCGCCATCCGTGGACACTCCCCATGCTTCAGCAGTCATCTTCCAAACAATATCTGAATCGCTCAGCAATGCTTTGTTATGCAGATAATAAACCTTTCCACCGCCTTGGCTTTCCTCTACTGTTGTATATAGGCCTGACGATTGACTGATTCTCTTAGATAATTCTTCAAGCGCCTTTTCTCTATCTGAACGTTCTTTCTGTAGATTCTTACGATTTTCAACGATTGCCTGAGAAGCTAAACTGTATTGCTTTGCGCTATTTCGCGCTGCACTTTTTGCTCCGCATTCAATTGTCTGTTTATTCCCAACTTGGAATATCGTTGATGTAACAAGACTCTTGTACTGATTACCTTTTCTATCTGTAATAATACAGATATCACCAGCTTCGGCCAGCGGATTATTCATCATTGACGCTGAAAACGGTCTAAATCTCATTCCTACAATACGTTTGCCTATGATTGTAGCGATATCATTACCTTTTCCTTCGGCAATTAATTTATTGTCTTTAATTTCAATGACATATCCATCTTCACCATACTGATATGACACAGGGCTTTCATCTGTAGATACATTCTCTTTATATTCAGTAACTTTAATCCCTGTAATAACGACATCTTCATTGTTGATTGATAAACTATCGTAAGATTCTACGGAAACAAACTTGTCTTCATCAATATGACTAGATTCATAAGATTTCAAATCATACCAAGCGATACATAATCTGCCATAGGAATCACATCTACAAAACTGTCCACCAATCTGAGCAACCCACGCGAGAACTTGTCTGAAAGTTAGTTGCTGGTCATCAGGTCTTGTTTCAATAACATAATCGTCATTATCAAATGTTACTGTTTGTAACTGAACTCCGCACACGTTACAAGCATCTCTGATGATTTCACTTCTTGTTGCCGGATATTTCAGTTTACTTTCCGAATAATCACGATCAAACTTCATCATGTTATCCTGACAAGTTAGTGTGATAATAGAACTGTTCTGATACGGAGCTTCAACAACTGTCATTGTGCAAAGGCGAATCTTCTCAGTAACAGCGTCGCTGTAGAGCAATAATATCTCATTGCCATTTGTATCTAATATTGGGTTTTCGCTAATATCGAGCCATTTCTTTTCTTCCGGGAATACCATTCCAGTAGGAGATATAGCTAAGCCGACGTATATGGCGATTTCAGCTCCTTCAAAATCGTAGTCGGTAAAATCATCATAGATGTTATTTAAAGTGACGGTAGCCTTATTTATGATGGCTGAACCCATCTTAAATTCAGAAGAATCAGACACAGCGTCTTCTACTTTCAGTCCGAAATTCCAAACACTATCTTCTCTTAAATAGAGAGCAGTTCCATCTTTTAAGGTAATATCTACCCATTCGAGGTATCTCCTGTTGTCATTATTCAGTTCTTTCTTAAATGATTTTGAAAGACTTCTCATTAAATTACCTCTCTATAATATTAAAAGAGATACTTTCGTATCTCTTCTGATTTACTGTCCATATTTTTACCGGTGCTTTTTTATCTCCGGTGTAAAAAGTTCTTGTTTCTACTTTGCAATCTTCTGCATCCCAATATGCGACTTGCACATACTCCGGTGCGAAAACCTTTAAAATTTTGCTTGTTTCTTCCGGCGTGGTTCCGCTCCAGGAAAGGTCAAGCGTTCTTTTATCACCGACTTTATTCTTGTGCATAATCGTATCGTCTGTACGACCAGCATCGGAAGCTGAGATATCCTGTTTTCCCCACGACAAAGAAGACGGGGATTTTATCTTTACCCCGTCCACAACAAGCATATTCGTATTGTTCGGCATATCATACCTCCTAGTAAGCAGGACTCGGATTGAATCTACTGCTTCTACTTGCCCGTCCTTTTTCAACAGCTCTCGCCAAGACTTCGTTATCCTCTGTCTTAAGAACTGCGTTAATGATGTATGGAATTGTACCGTTGCTGTCTGCTCCGTTACTCTGTGTAGCCATATAGACTTCCATCATGCCATCAATGACAGCCTGTTTAATTCCATCTGTAATCTGCTGATTATTCGCCACAACGTGTTTATTCCCCATGCGACCAATATATTCAGAGCCGAATCCGTTTTCATTCGCAATGTATACTTCCCCGTTTACTGGCATACCGCCATTCTTATAACCCTTGTATCCTCTTGCTGTCCATCCTTTATACAGACTTCCGTAACGAGATACTGTATATCTGATAGATGCAATCATATTGGATAGTGGGTCATAAATATCTTTGTTATATGGTGACATTGCATAACTACGAAATGTAGGGTCAATTACCTGCATAAGTCCTTTTGAAGGAATACCTCTCTTAGCATTGCTATCCCACAAGTTGATGGCTCTAGCGTTTCCACCTGACTCATGTTTCATCTGAGTGAGCAATGCATTAAGGTTTGACTCTGTGTACTGACTTGTAAGCAACAGAGCTGTCTTAGCAAGATTTCTCCACTGTTCCACGCCTGATGTGTTATAGCCACCGCCACCACTGCTGCTAGAACTACTTGTGAAATTGCTAATAAATCCTTTGATTTTACTCAAAGCCATATCCTTTACAGCACTGATAGACTGCTTAGCGATTGACAATCCAGGCTCAACAGCATCACCAAACGATGTGAATTTATCAAGTCCATACTGTAATAGCTTTGACGGATGTGCGATGTAATCAATGATATTGAATACTCCAGCACCTTTCTTGAAGTGTGGCATACCATTCATATTCATGAGTTCTTTTGTCTGTCCGGCTGGCATTACCTTTGTTCCTTTAGGCATTGGCAACACTACGTTACGACCTTTAGGAATAAATGCTTTTCCATTAGGGAACTGAACAAGCTCACGATAAGTTCCACCAGCTTGGTCATTGACCATACCAAACGTATCATTCAGTACACCATTCTTCCCAGTACCAGTAGCATACTTAGGGATAAGGTCTTTACTTCCACCAAGTTTTTTGTAAATCCAGTTTACAGCGCTACCAACACTATTGATGGCTGATTTGACAGGAGATGTAATCCAATCTCCAACATTTTGGAAATATCTTCCGATTCCACTGAAAGCACTTGTAACTCCGTTGTATGCAGTTTTAAATGTGCTGCTAAACCATGTAGAAATATACTGCATGTTGGATTGGATGTCGTTTCTTCTTGAACCGAACCATGAACCTACGCCATTAAACGCCGCGTTTACATTGGAACGTGCGCTCTGATATTTCGTATTGAACCAACCATTAATGGAATCCATGTTAGACTGAATATCGCCCTTGCGACTTCCAAACCAACTTCCAACATTGCTGAATGCGCTATTGACATATCCTCTAGCAGACTGATACTTTGCATTGAACCATGTGTTGATACTGTCCATATTTGTTTGAATCTCACCCTTACGAGTTCCAAACCATGCGCCAACATCTGAGAACGCTGCATTGACATATTTGCGAGCATTTACATACTTCGTATTCATCCATGAATCAATATCTTTTGTTCCGTTCTGAATATCATTCTTTCTACTAGTGAACCATGAACCAACATCGTTGAAAGCCTTATTGACATTTGTTCTACCAGTCTGGAATTTTGCGCCAAGCCAATCCCCGACATCTTTCATGCCAGTCTGAATATCGGACTTCCTCTTTCCGAACCATGAGCCAACGTCTGAGAATTTTTCTTCTACTTTCTCGCGAGCTTTCCCAAATTCATCTCCGAGCTTGTCTTTCAAATCGCTGAATTTATCAACAATCTTATCCTTTAAATCTCCGAAGAAATCAAGAACCGACTGTAACTTATCTGTGACTCCATTGAGAAGTCCGGCCATAATGTATCCGCCTTGTTCGGCCATGACGGTTGAAGGTGAATGGATACCGAAAGCATTTTTAAACCAATTAATAAATGGTGTAAAAATTTTTTCTCTTATGAATTTACCAGGGTCTTTCCATTCTCCGCTCTGAATTCCTTCAAGAACTCCTTTGATGATATCAGAACCGAGAGCTGCCAATCCAAGTCCCGATAGTGACGGTAAAACAAATTTAGGTAATTTCACTTTGACTTCTTCTTCACTCATGTCGAATACATTTGTGAAAAATCCTATTGCGATACCTCTTAAAAGATCATTCGGCAAATTAATGATTGCGTTCGCAAGCGATACCAGGAGTCCTGATAAATCCCATGTGATTTTTCCCCAATCAATACCGCAAATAAAATCTACGATTTTTTGCCCGATTATCTCAAATGTCTTATCTCCTTGCAATCCATCAATTGCGCCCTTCAGTGCTTCAAGAACACCGCTGACAAAATTACCGAATGTTTCACCAGTTAATTTGGCATCCCAAGTTTCGAAAAATCCTTTGATACCACTTGCCAGTGAAGTACCAAAATCTTTCCAGTCAAAATTAGCTGCAAACGAATTGAGTGCGTGTAACGCAGTATTAATTGATCCAGCAATCGTCTTTCCTAAATCATAGAACAATTCAGGAGAAATCAATCCATTAAGGAATGTTGCAAGACTTTTACCAAAATTATCAGCAGCGTGATATACGCTATCCCAATTAATTGATTCCATTGCAGATTTAAGTTTGTTTCCAACAATTTCACCAATTTCAGTAAAATCAGCATTAGCAAAAGCCTGTTTAAACTTGTCTGCAAGCTGATTCATTGAGTTAGAAACTTCAATCGTTTCAAACATATCTGAAGGAGAAGGTCCACTAGAGCCACCACTTCCGCTTCCACTTGAGCCACTTCCAGAACCAGTATCATTTCCATTAAGGATATTTAATTCATCGAAACCAAGAATTGTTTTCTGCATTTTCTTAGCAGAATCATTTGCTTTATCAGTTTTCTTTCCTGTGTCTGCGATAGATGCTCCATAGTCTTTCCAAGCCTTTTTAGCTTGCACAACGTATCCTTTTCCAGTAAGAGCCGCTAAAAAGTGTCCGACAGCGTTCAAGGCACTAGATACCATATCAATAAATGATGATATGTACGGAGCAACGACATTTACGATTGGAGCAAACGCAACTGCCCAAGCATTTTTTAAATACAGTAAGGAAGATACCATTGAAGAAATGCTATTGTTATATGAGCTACTGTACTGTACAAGGTTGTCCGATCCCTCCTTAATTGCTTGCTTAATCTGACTAATCAAACCGAAAATGGTAGAAAACATAATTGAAGAGCCTATCATTCTTCCGAATGGCATTCCATTATTCTTCTTTTTGCTTTCAAACCCCATCAATTCTTTTAATGTTTTGAAAGGATGGACTGCTTTATTAGCAATATCCCTTGCGTTTTGTATTGTTTTTCCTACATTTTTAAAGCCTTTTGAAATATTGTTAATCTTAGAGCCGAAACTGCCGAGTCCTTTTAGCATACGTTTGAACTTACCGCCTTGTGCAGTAGCTCTCCTAAGAGCTTCCGCTGACTGGTCGATTTCTTCTGAATTCACTTCTGCTTTTACAGATTCTTTCATTTCTTTCTTATATCGCCTGGAATATTCCTCAAGCAACATAATCTTGCGAAGCGTATTGTCAAATTCAAGGTCTCCTTCCGATAATCCTTGAGAAGACAGCTCAGAAAGCGTTTTCTTTAATTCCTTGATTCTTGCTTCATACGTGACAACTTCTTTGTTGCCAAACTGCGTATTAAGGTTGTTTAATTTAGTAGCAGCTTCATTCGCACTAGCTCCGGATTGCTCAAGTTCTTTTGCCAGTTCGGATGCGCCATCACCAAATGTCATATTGTAGAGATCGGATACATTCCCAATATCTATAGGTTCATTTGAAACTTTACGCTTTCTCGGACCATTGTTGAAATGAGATAAATCCGTTCTTGCAGAATCCAATTCACTCTCAAGCTCAGCCAATTCTCGGATAGCATCGCCGAAATCTATTTCATTTTCAGCCTTTCTTGCAACCTGATATAACTCTTCAAACTTATCATTGAGATCGTCAATGTATTTGATTAATTCTTCCTCTGTATCAAAAGACGGTGCTGGAATTTCGCCAACAGCTTCCTTTGCTTTTCGCACATATTCATCGATTGCTTTTGTCGATCTGTTGGATTTTTGCGAATCAGCTCCACCGGATAAAAACGAATTAGCATTTAAGCGTCCTAATGCTTCTGTAGCATCATCAATGGCATTTTCATACTGATTTATTTGCTGAATTTTTTTATACCAGTCTTTACCACCTAATTCATCTGTACCTTCAAGCTCAATCATATCATTGATAGCTTGTTGCACTCTCGCATAAAGCCTTTCATTTGCGCCAATACTAGCTTTGAGCTGTTGGATATTCATTTTGGAAAAGTCAGTGTCAAGCCTAGAGTCTTTAAACTTCCTGTTAATATCCTTAAATGGTTGAACCGGATATTTTAAATCAGAACGAGTTTTCTTCTGAGCTTCTGTGCGATTACCTCTCGTAATATTTCCAACAAGAGCTTCTGCACGCTCAAGACCTGATATATCCATTCCGGCACCAAGCATCTGAGAGAAAGACTTGCCTGATTCTTCTGCATTTTTTAATGCATCTCCGAATTCAGTGACTCCGGTTTTTGCATCATTTACACCAACTCTGATATCGTCAACTCCGTCAATGATGGTGTCCCAAATGTCATCTTCCATCCATTCAGGAGTATAGAAAGAATTTGCGGTCTCGTAGAATTTTTTCAGCGCGCTATCCAACTGGTAAAATTCATCTTCGACACTGTATGCTTCTTTCAAAATAGCTGGAAACTGCTCTCTCATTTCCTGATAGTAGGAGTCAAGCTCGATTCCGTCTTTCGTTGAAAACTTCTGTTTCATAACAGGAGTTCTGTTTTTATAATCATCTCCTAAAGATCTAGCTGTCTCAGGAGTAATCTTGATTTTCCCACTCTTTTTAATCCAGTTATATAATTCCTGATAATCACTGGAAGTAGACTTGGAAATTCTACCGTTCCGCTTAACGACATTTCCAAGTGCTTCCATATCATCAGCAAGGTTTTTATAAGCTTTCCCTGAATTATTAGACACGCCGGATGCAATCTTATTTGTCAGGCTTTTGATTTCGCCAGTGACATTCTTTCCAGCAAGACCGAGATTGTAGTTTTTAATCAGGTCATCCGCAAGTTTCTTTCCTAAGTCCTTCGCGGATTTCTCCATTGCTTTCCCAGAGAACAGCTTGTCTACATTGAGTCCTTTCAGAGACACAGCACCTTTCGCAACGAGCATACAACGCTCAAGTGCTTCTGTAACAGCATCTATTCTTTTTTCAAGCTTCCCCATTGAACGATTCGCTTTTTGCGCTTCTGCTTCAATGATTATTTCCAACTTATCAATTTCGGCCACTGTTCTCACCTCTATTCTTTGCTATTCGCAACTTCTGCCCATGCCGCAAAATTAGCTGCCGCAATCTGCGTATTTTCATGAACGATTTCCTCTATTTCTTCATCTGTTAATTCATGCTCATTGAAATCTCCAACGATCATATGAGTTTCAGGATATTTAGCATCTTTCGATACAGCACACGAAATTGCTTGAAGAACATACAAACCATTCATCCAAGCCGAAATGTCTTGCATGATGGCTTTTTCTCTCTCTTTATCCTCTTGAATCTTTTTGTAAACGTTCATTTCTTTCGGAGTCATCTTCCAAAACTCAGAGCAACTAATTCCGCATTGCGCAGCCATAGGCAACCAATATTCATATATGAACTGCGTATAGCTGGTTGGAATGATTACTCTTCCACGGCTGCTTCTTCCACTTCTTTCTTGGACTTCGTAGCTTTCTCCGGAGTCTCCTGCTCGTCCTGAGTCATTCCGAGCATCTTCTGGAAAAAATCTGATTCTGCAACGGCATCAGCAAATGCGTTTGTGATATCAATGATGTTTCCACCGCCAAGAACGTGCTGAGTGATTAAATGCTCAGCCTCGTCTCTATCGCAACCAACTACCGCACAAACAAATCCCATAGCGATAAGTGTCATCTGCTTTTTTCTGAAAGCATCGAGAATTGAGAAACCCTGTTCTTCCATCTTCGTGTACTCAGCAAATGCCATTTCCTTTACGTTGTAGTTTTTTCCATTAATTTTTACTTTGACCATTGTTCTTCCTCCATTTTTTTCAATCAAAAAAGAGCCGCCTTAAAGCGACTCTAATAGTTCTTTAAATAAATATTTCATTATCAATATTCTTGATGATGTCGTTTTCTACATCAAACCAAGGACTATGCTGCGGGAAATCCTGTAGAAGCATCAGAATTTTTAATCGCTGAATCACGAACGATTGTCAGTGTCATCTCACGAGCACCGTTTACTTCACCGCCATTGACTTTAACAGACATCTGTCCACTCCAAGAGAATTTACCGTCTGCTCCGTCAGCACCGAAATCAAGTTCAAAAATCTGCTGTTTTCCGCAAACCGCAAGAACTGCCTCGTAAGACTCTTTTGTATAGTTTGCTGTGAACTGCATGTCATCTGCTGAACGCACACCTGGTACAGAAGCTTCATCTGTATCTTCAAGGTCTGTTACAGTGATTTTTTCCGGATCACCTCCAAGATCAGGATAACTCTTGATCGCACAAACCCTTTTAACCGCCGCCCCAGTTGCCCCGACTTTGAGAACTGTGTTAATTGTACTTAATGCTTTTACATTAGCCATTTCTATCTTCCTTTCTACCGCTAATTAATGCGGTCAGCGAATATCTCTTTCGATATCCGGTATGAAATTAAAATTTTGCTATATCATCTACTGACGCAACAAGGCGTTTAAACCTTGCCACCATTCTGTATATATTTGTGTCTGACGCATTGTCAATAGGCTTCGGACCATACGATCGAGCGTATCCCATCTTCCGCATAGCATCACAACACTGATTTATGATATTCTTCGCTTCTGTGATATTCTTGTTTGAATAGCACTGAATCTCAATTACGGACTCGACAGCATTCTCACTGTTTTCCAAGTCCATGCAAGCATCTTGATTGTCAATCTGAACAACCGATACTGCTGGAAATGACGGAGGGCTTTTACTGGAATAGTTTGATACATTCTTGCAAGTATCTTTCACATAAGATTTTATGTTACTCAGCACTCTGTTTGACACATCAATCACTTCCAAACACCTCCTTCGCAATATGGCTTATAACGCTCATATCTCTTAAATACTGCGCTGTCTCATACATAAATGGTCTTGATGGCATTCCTTTTGTCCAATGGCGTTTACCATCTTTGAAATAAACCCATCCAGCTTCACCGTGGTCATTTATATCGTATTTCCAACCAGCTATAGAAGTGTCAGGGTGCGGAGAATCCTCTCCGACAACGCCAGTTCCAAACTCAACGTAGCAAGCATACGGGCAATCCGTATAAACACTAAATGAAGCTCCATCATAAACGATATCTCCGGGCATGATATTCAGACTTTCCAGTAACTCTCCTGTATAGATAGCATCTTTAGCGCCTATCTTCATTTGAGCTACAGCAACGCCCTCTTCTGCAAGTTTATATGCAAATTCCTCACATTTCTCTTGCAGACTGTTTCTGTACTTCCGTATGTCGGCTCTCAGTCTCTTAAACCCACTCACTGACAATCCGGTAGAATATCTAGGCATCTTTCGCCCTCGCTTTCAATGCAACGACAAGTCCATTTAAGCCATCTGCAATACCAGCAACAGTATAGTCTGCGGACTCTTCATCTACAGTATCGTCTGCTTTCATCACTGGTTCACTCACCCATATTAAGGATTCTTCTTTAATAGGAAGTTTCTCTACTGTTGCAAGCGTCCTAGTATAGCTTAAATTCGTTCCAAACATATCAGCATAAGCATTACCTCTACTTGCTGATAAAGTGGCTAGAAACTCAACAGGAGAAGCGTAACCGCCAATGTAGTCTCCTGTTTCATCTCCATTTTCATCGACAATTGGAACTCTTCCGCTGTAATTTGAATACCATAATTTCTTAGAATTCTTTTTCAAGTTTCTCAATGTGCCATCCCTCCACCATAAATGCACATAAATCCCTGCAACCATATTGCCGACATCAGCAAAATGGTCACGCACAATCTTCTTTCCACTTAACCCAGTAGACGGGAGATTACGGATCACCGTTCCTTTCTTAAATTAGTGCGCATATAGCAACAACTCCTTCAAGATACGTATTTCTGGAAAACCACGTTCGAGTTCCAGTATTATCATTGTGGGAAGATTCTCCCTCAACTCCTATTTGGTTGTAGTCGTAGAGAGCTAAACCGCGGATATTGGAATAGAAACGTTCCATATCTCCAGTGATAAACTCTTCTGTGTACGACTTCGGGTAATTCCGTATCACGCATACCTCTTTATATGCGTTCTTTATTTTTATTTTCAGAATGGATAAATCAGATTCTTCCGATATACCCAATTCAGTTTTTAAATCCTCATATATCTCTTCAATCAACTTATCCATCTTCAAACACCTATTTCTTTGTCTGTCTCACTGTCTTTGGCTTAGACTCTGTGGCCTGTGCCTTTTTAACAGTTTCTTCAACAGGTTTCCAACCACAAGAGAGAAATGCGGAAGCCTGAATATCAGACTCCACACTCATTCTTACGCCATCTTTTTCGAATGTAAACATTTCGATCACTCCTTAGCCTTCTGGGTTCTGGCAAACACCGATAGCATCTTTCTTCTGATTCAGAACGAAAGCATCGTAGCGTACACGACCTTCTACAAGATGTCCGGAGATACCAGGCGCATCCTCATGAATCTTATACTCAGCAAGTTTGATTGGTGCTGGCATAACCACTGGGTTAGTGATTACAAAGTTTGTGTTCTTAGGGAAGTAAGAAGCCGGTGCCTTAATGATATTAACTCCGTCAACCTCACCTACAAGTCCTGTGATAGAAAGCTGTGTAGCCATATCACCTTTCTTTGTGAATGCTTCGTCAAGTTTCAGCATATTGTAGTAACCCGGAGTTACGATACAAACTCTTCCGCCTGTAGGAACTTTTGCATTGTCAAGAATCTCCTGTACAGCAAGGAATTTCTCATAAGCATTTGCTTTTGTTACAGCAACGTCTTTTACAACGTGTGATACGTCTGCTCCGGCAACCAGTTTAGCGATACGGTATGTATCAATCTCAGGGATAATAACCTCGTCAATCTGACGTCTCAGCGCAGCAGCCGCAGCCATTGTTCCCATTGTGTCATCTTCACTCTTCTTGTCGATTGTAAATGTGAAGGCTCTGTCTTTGGAAAGAACCATCTCCTGAACTTCGTTCTCAAGCTCAGCCGGTGTTCCGTATCTGTTAGCTCCATCAAGCTTGTAGTCTCCCATTGTTGCAGTCGGTACAGAAAACACCTTTACTGTGGAAACTCCAACCCAGTCATATGCGTAGTTTACAAGTGCAGATGTAAGTGCACCAATCTTAAATCTTTCATCCACGATCTGTGAATACTTCTCAGCGTAATTAACAGCCATTTCAATTCTCCTTTTCTAACTTTTTGAAATCAGCGAACACATCTTTATGTGCCCGGTATATACTAGGAAGATTAACCGTTGAATCCTTTCAGGAATAAATCAGTCTCTTCATCTTCGCCCTGTCCGGCATTTACTGGCGGTCTACTCTTAAGCCATTCTGTCTCAGCCTCTTTAATTGAAGCATCTTTGAATTTACTCATGTTTTCAGTGACTTTAACCATATCACCGTCAAGCTCTGCCTGTGCAGTATCCTTAGCCATGTCTCCTGACATTCCAAGCGCAAGATAGCGATTTGTAGCATTTGTCATTTTGATTGTGTTTTCCAATCCCTGGACATATTTTTTATGCTCTTCTTCTGCCTCGCGTTTTGCCTCTTCTTCCTGCTCTTCTGCTGTCTGTTTAGCTTTTAACTGCTTTCTGTAGTTGGCGGCTTCTGAGGATGCCTTATTGTAGTCATTCTGCAACTTTGCACTGTTGGCTCTTTCCTGCGCTAACTGCGCCATCAGTTCTTCTACAGTAGGCTCTTTCTCTTCCGGTGTGTTATCCGGATCCTGATTCTGCTGTCCCTGTCCTTCAAGGTTTTTGTTTTCTTCCATAATTATCATGTTCCTTTCTTTCGCGTTTAGAGTTCTCTCTCATAGTTACGTTTCGCGATTATAGACTTCTCTGTCTTTCGCGTTTGATAAGGCACTTCTCTGTGCCGTGTATGAAAAACAGTCACATTTTTAATGACTGCAATTTCTAAAAATAAATGGTTACGCACCTGCAATTCACGATTTGATTTGTCGATGCTCCTAACGAGGTATCTTTGGCATGCATCATCCATGAATCACCAACGTGGAAAGCCTGTCCAATCGGAATATACTTTCCATTTATCTCGATGTGGTCTTTTCTAGTGACCTCATCAATGATTGATTCCCACCGCTTCATTGTCTTGCCAACATTCACAGCTTCTATATACCTAGCGTGGTTTATTGCCGTATTTACTTCGTTTTCAGCCATGAATCTTGCTCTATCTAGTGAATAGTAATAAGGCTCATTCTTATGCTTTTTCGTGCTGTCTATGACATCGTAGGAAAAGCTCTTAACGTATGTCTCTAAGTGTCTATCCACGCTTGCATACTTCCTAAGCGTTTCCAAATAGGAATCTTCAATCTGTTTTCTGATAAACTCATAATCAATCTTATTCGCTTGAGCCATCGTGAACAGAAGCGTCATTGTGACAATGAAATTCTCTTCCAGTTCTTCTGCCATTTGAATCCTTTTAGATTTTTCTTCTTCCGGAAGATTCATTTCTCCGAAATACTTTTTGAATGACATACTGCGCTCATTTTTCACAAGCGCATTCAATTCATCAAAACTAAGATTCGTGAACATCATTATCACCTGTCTTCATTCCATCAAGAATCGGAGAGTTTCCTGTCTGATCTGACAAATCAGGCATAACTTTCTTCCCTCCTGTCTGTGGTTCACTTTTATGAATCAACGATTTTTGATATTCTTCAATCGTTTTCTTACTGTCAGCCCATGCCTGAGCTACATCCGGGAACAAATCAACCTGTTCCATAGCCACACGGCCATTTACACCCGATTTAATCATTGCCACCATTGAATTTACCTTTGTAGCAAGGTCGTATGTTTTGTTACGGATAAATTTAGGCTTGATATCCGAAAATTCCAGTGACCTAAGCGGACTATCGAATGGAATGTCATTCGTGCTCTTAATGGCAATCATCTCAAGCTCAACGATTTCAGCTTTACCTCGTCTAAGAATCTGTTCTTCCTTGCAAGCACTGTTTTCCGCAGCACTCCAACCGGAAGACATATTCATTGCAGAACCGGTTGAGCCGCCACCCGGGTCGGTCTGAATCGGAACGTATGCTTTCTGCAAAATAGTGTTTCGCTTGCTTACAATATTCTCTTGCACACCTTGATAATCAAATGTACTGGAAATAGCCTTTAGTGTTGGAGTTCCACCGTTTACGGTATTCTTAGCAATAATCCACTGTCCTCCAACTGGAGCTTGTACTTTTCCATCTTCTCCATGCGGTAATTCGAATCCAACTCCGAAATACACTTCCTGAGTTGTCTGTGCAACGCTGTTTGCAAAATCTGATACTTCCACGTTCAGTGCGTTCATATCTGAAATCTGACGCTCAAAGCATCCTGTTCTATCTGTAGAACGATTGAATTCTACAATCGGAATCTTCTTGAATGGATTCTTCTCGCCATTTCTTCTCATGAATGACCATTCATTCTTTTTTACAGTGCCATTTATGACAGTCTGCATATTCTTAATCTCGTAGCGTGTATCAGGAGTGAATACCGTGTAGTACACATCCCCGTTCTCTGTTCTACGGAATGTTACTCCGGCTAACTTCTCTTGAAGTGCTGAATTTCTGTAGATGCAGAATGTAAACAATGGATTAAGTGTCACAAGGTCAAACGGAGCAAGTCCGTTATAATTCTTTTTGATATCGACAAACTGGTATCCGATACCGTTGATTTCAACAAATCTTCCAAGCTCTTGGTCTTTTGAAAAGGCATACTCGGAATCATTTAGCTCATTCAGCATTGAAATTCCATCATCTTGAATCTCGTTCTGAGAATCCGTAGAACTTCTCAAGTCCTTATTCCCACGCTGGACGTATGTAATCGGTTGCCCCCATACATATCCAAGCTTAAACTCTGTAATCTGATTTGCGATATTGTCAGAAACCTTGATGTTTACTTCCTTGCGGATAATCTTTTCTCTGACAAGTGGCTGAATACCTTTCTCGTATCTCATGAGAAGTGTCATTTCATTGGCGTTCTTCATGTGAACTACCATAGCTTTCTCAAGCACTTCAAAAATATTATCTCTTGTGATCTTATCTACGTCTGAATAAATCCGGCGTCTGCCAGTTAATTCAGGATATACATATGCTTTATTGTCCTCGGACACCGAATTCACCTACCTTTAAATCTGTAAAGAAAAAAGCCCTGCGTAACGTGTACGCAAGACCTAATCCCTGAAAAAATGAACGAATTACAATTTCTTCGATTATAATTATACCCCTGTATTTTATGAATTTTATGCAAATTTAGTCTGAAACGTATTTTTTTATTCTTCTCGATACCAATGACTGGTCGATACGCAGCTTTAACGCAATCTCCTGTTGAGACATTCCATCTTTCGTAAACTCAAGAATTGCTTTATCCTCAATGTCCTTGCAATCTGCGATCACTTTATCAATTTCCATTTCCAGCTTATGCAAATACTCCATGTCAGTCTTAATCTGCTCTTCCATGATGCGACAATTCTCTTCCCATTCTTTCATTTTTACCTGTTCATGCTCTGAACAACCATCAATGGTAAATCCTTTCGGCTCATATGGAAACTGTGGATTCGAGCCATATACCTTTCCGGAATAACAGGAAGGTCTTTTCTCAACATACTTCTGTAGCTTTCTTCTGTCCTTGTCAAGAAGGATTCCAAGTAATCTGTAGTTTGCAATATCTCTTCTAGTGATTTTCATGTTGCCCTCCTTAAACTGGACTTTGAATGATTGATGCCGGCCTTACAAATCCGGTTGTAACAAATAATGCAAAAGCAGCAAGTCCATCCGGCACGTCATCGTGCGGATTTTTTCCACGGACTGAATAGCTTAGCAAAAATCCCATCATCTTTCCGTAATCTTCTTTCGGTGTATAATGTTCACGATCTCTGAAAAGAACGTGTTTCTTTACCCAATCTGCATTGACAATAATTTTCGTTTCTTTATTCGATTCAGTGTATTTTGTAGTGATATTGCACCGTCCACCCTTTTCTTCAACTAACTTGCTAACTTCCAATGCAACACGATCACCACCGTTATTACTCTCAAATTGGCACTGTTGCATTCCAGTATTTACAATCAAATCAGACGTTCGCTCGTACTGGATTCCGTAGTTGGAATTATCGTCACATACACATTCCGTAAGATAAAAGTCATTTCCGTACTGTAGCAAGCATGGTAAGAATAAGTAGTCAGTACCTTTATTCTTCGTATCGCAGATACCCCATACAGCATCCGGTTCAGCAATCGGTAACGTAATGAATCTTCTAAGCTCTTCGTTCGTATACAGTAGTCCTTCACGCTCAATAGGCTCATTCTTGTACAGACAACGATATGTGATTTCATCCATTGTCTTTTCCTGATCGTGGAAGAATTCAACACTGAAACCGTTATACTTGTAATCAAAGTTTGATTCGCCTGTCACTGGATCAATGTCTGGAACTGCAATAAACTTCGCTCTATCATTTCCCTCGTAAATATCCTTCAATCTTCCAATAACATCGTGAACAGACCACCTAGTCGCAATATGGATTTCTTTACAACCATCCATCTTTCGCTGTTTTGCGTCTGTTGCATAGATTCTCCATAGTTTATCTAGGATATTCTTGTTGAGAGCCTCTTCGATACCGCCAATAAGGTCATCACAGTACAAATATCTGTTTGCACGAACTTTACCGGCATTCTTACTTCCGACAGACGTACACTGCATATTCGGGAACGGCTTGTACTTGTTAAAGTTAATTGTTTCCTTTTTTGCATTCGTGCTATGGAATCTTACTTCGGGGAATATTTCCGACCAGCAATACTCATCTGAATTGGTTGTAATATCGAGTACGCCATCATAGAACATTCTTGTGATATCGCCACTATGCGAAAAGAACAAACTGAAATCGTCGGGATGCCTACCGATAACCCAAGAAGCGAAAAACTTTTCGAGCGTGGTTTTTTGCGTTCCAGGCGGCATTGAAATTGACAAGATGTCTGTCTTATCATCTTCCATGTCTTGCAAATCCTGTATCAAGCCCAATTTATTAAGTTGCTTTCGCTTCGGTGAATAGAATCTGTCTCGTTCAATTCTCTTCCGTTCCAGATACAGCAGATAGCTATCAAACAAATGCGGAGCTTCAAACTTTAACGCTTGCCAGTACAAGTCCTCAAACCTAACATCTCTGTTCTGTATAAGCAATCTTTGAGCCGATAATTTGACAGCTTTAGCTAATTTAAGGCAGTGAGGAAGAAAATCATGGTTATCATTGTACATATTCAAGCACAACTGCATGATATTATCCCAAGTCTCGTATTTAGTTGTATCACGCATCTTCAACGCTCGTATCAGCTTTTTGTACTCGATTAACTCCATGCTTCTCCTTAAATCAAAAAAAAGAGCCAATATCTGCAATTTCTCACAAATATCGGCTCTGGCTCTTAGGCTCTGGCACTTAATTATTTTTTAATTTCAACAATTCCATTCTGATCAATGATTTTAATTTCAGCTCCCCAGTAAGATTTCACGTATGATTGCATTCCAGAAATAATATTTCTTAGCTTTTCATTTTCAATCAATAAAGAACTCATATCATCTTCAAGATTGGCAATTTTTCTTTTAAGTTTTTTCTTTCCCATAAATCTTCACATCCTTGTTCGCTGAACAATCTGTTCATACATTCTTCTACATCTGTTCGCATTTTTACAACGAATATCTGTAAGACATGATTTTCTCCCAAATGTGCTAACGTCTATCTTTTCAATATCGGCTTCAAAATACCTGCACCCATCACAATATTCTTCCAAGTACAGACTAAAAGTTTTATACGTACTCATCGTTTTATCTTCCCATCCTTAATCACCGGATAATACGCTTTCTTGCAGTGCTTACACCATATCGGCGTATTCTCAATATTGGAATTCACTTCCACTCTCTGAGCAGTCTTGTGACCATGTGGACAGTAATACCAATTTTCTTTTATCTGTTCCATTACTCTAACCACTCATTATCCAAATAATAAAATCCATATACAACAGCTCCAATCAATCCAATCCAAAAAATCCAAAATAAAACTTGCCAAAACACTTCTTTTGATTCCAAATGCTCAACAGTTTTATCGATAGTTCTATCCTGATAAAAATGTGTATTATCTGATATTGTTTTGTCTTTTAATTCTGTAAAAATTGTTCCTTTGAATCTTGTTCCAGTACCATAATACTTGTATCTCACGCGACTCGATTCTTTAATTGTATCAATATAGTCTGCATCTGGAAGTTTTATTTTACCACTATCAAATACTACACAGCAGAACGATACTTCTTTACATTGTTTGCTCTCACTACCAGCGTAATCCCACGACCAATAAACTTCTGTATGAATCTTTGTGTGACCTTTTCCATCGGTGGTTGTATATGTTCTAGTATGCATGTTGTAGTGTTCTTCAACTTTCTCAGCATACATATATTCTCCACCGATTTCAGGGAAAGTCACTGTATCAACAACTTCTAAATCACCATACACAAAAGCATCCCCAACGTTTGTGTCCATCCCATATCGGAAAAGTTCTTCATCCTCAATCTTAACAGCCTTATTGTATCTTTCATTATTATCCATAATACTGTTTTGAATCTTACCTGATATAAGAAATCCAATCAAAAGCATTACAGCCACGATAGATACACTTGTTAAGACTTCACGCTTCGTAATCTCCATTTATTTATCTCCGAACAAATCTTGTGGTGCATCTTCTGATACATCGTATTCAAGGTAAGAATAAGACTGTTTCTCATATCCAGTCATATTCAAGAAAATACTTGTCGGGAATTTACGCACGTAACGATTGTACCGCTTCACCTGTTTATTGAAGTTGCTTCGATATTCAGCAATCATATTCTCTGTAATTGACAGCTCGTTCATTAGCTGCTTGTAATTTTCATTCGACTTCAACTCTGGATATGCTTCACTTACTGCCGTAATAGCTGTAGTGACATTCTCAATATTCCCAGTCTGCCCTCTTCCATCGACAACGGCTTTCAACGTTTCTGCCTCATGCGAATCATACTGTTTCACGCAATCCGCAAGATTATACACAAGGTCAACTCTTCGTTTTTCTTGCACCTTGATATCCGACTGTGCTGTCTTTACTTGCTCTTCCATCGCAATAGCCTTATTCTGTGAGCTGTATACTCCAAATACACACATCAGAGCTACAGCAACAACGCCACCCAATGCAATTAAAGCTACTTTCCAGTTACTTTTCATCTGCCTATTCCTCCGTATGACAGTTGTTTTCAATCTTTCCATACACATCTTCATACAGCGCCTGTTTGTCCCCGTTGTATGTATACTCAGCATAGATACCATCACCACTGATATCGGTTGAAGCAAGGCACTTATAATTCTGCAATGTCTTGCATGACCAAACGATGAATACATTACTTAAATCAATAGGTATCTCTGGTCTATTCTTCTGATACCATTCAACAAGTTTCTTTTTACATACACTCTGAAAGTGATCCATTCCTGTGATAATCATGATTAAGCCTCCTCATAAATAATATCCAAACCATAAGCAACCGCAGCATCATGCTCAATCTTGCATCCTCTTGCATTCTCCCAGCCTTTACAGAAGTACGCTGCATGGCACAGAGACATATTCTCTAAGGATTTAGCAAGGAAACATAATGGAATCTGAACTACTCCACGTTCTTTCATAGATTCATTGCTGTACCACTCATCTGTGAAAAGAGTATTCACAACCTCATATCCTTTTTCTTCAAGAACCTTAATTGCTTTCTCTCTTGTTGCTACGATTTCTTCATCAGTCTTTCCAGCCATTGGCTGACTTAACATTGCTTTCTTCATGATTAATCCTCCTACTCTGCAAACGTCCAATCTTCTGCAAGCATATCTGCCTGTGTCGGAACATACTGCTCACATTTTGTGTAATAAGAATCATTTTTAGATTCACATGCTTTTATGATTGAGTATTCCTCGCTATCAAATTTGTCTTCCCTTCTACCATCAAGGCAAGCTCCGAAAGTGGCATATGCAAGTTGTAAGAACATGTCTGACTCAAACGTCAATCGTCTTACACGTTTCTTGTTCTTCACCTGTTTCATAGCTTCGTGAAATGAAAACGTATTCATGCCACCAAGTGCCGGACAGTTCGTGTCATCCACAAAAATCCATTCATCGGAACAAATATTGGAAAATGTATAATCTACACACTCAGTTCTACGAACATCAATGTCCTTACCGTCTTTCGTATGCATCAGAATTGACTGTGCTGGAATACACCAGAACCAATACCCAGCCCATGACGGAAGTTTCACCTTTGCCCCATGTTTCATTGCTTCAAATGCTTCTTTAAATGTCATCGTTCATTTCTCCTTTCATTTTGCTACTTTTACCATGCATCTAACTTCTTCACTTTCGTATTCTCGCTCCATTACTAGTTCATATTTTTCAACTTCGTAATGGACACTCCCTGTTATATTGTGCTTTTTCTTGTATTCATAAATGGCTCGATCTATAAAAGAGCTTATTTCTTCTCGGTTCTGCTTTTCTGCATTAGCATACAGCTCATCTCCGTGAAGTAACTTACTGCCACTTATTTTTGATTTCACATTGAACGCAAAAACAACTTCCGGTATATATATTTCTGAACATGTAATAACAGCATTTGTTCCAATATTTGTTTCAAATGGCTTGGCCAAAATATCAGAAGGCATTATTACACGTTTTTCAGGAAATCTTATCTTGAATACCACATACTGCGTAATCGCAGTGATTATTGTTCTTTTTTCTTCCTTGTAACGTGGGAATATCGGCATTGTAAACATCTTACAGTCTCCTTTCTTTCCTGAAAATCGGAACGGGAGGTATCAAACCTCCGACACGCTGGATATAAGCCAGTTGCTCTACCACTGAGCTACGTTCCGTTAGCAGGTGGACAGTAATCAAACCACCTCTGCTACGGTTCTTTAGACAGTACGAAGAAAATAATAAACACTGTGACTATCGTGCAAAAATGTGAATATTAAATCTTTGACGGAACTCCGCAGCTAAAATCCGTCTGTTACATAAATTTTTAAACACAATTAGGGTTTCCCCTTATTCAATCATGGTAAAAGTCATATTCTGCCACTGTGATGATAGGTCTGAGCTTCTGAGAGCGACTCTTGGCTTCCTACCACTGTCTAAGCACACATAGGATTGATACCTATAAATTTCACGGTTCTTTCAGAATATCATAGTTGCATCTTACACCTATTCGCTTTATTTTCATCATGCCATACCGCTACTTTAACGAAATTCTTGTGTTATACTCCGATTTCTCAGATTCAAGGCAAATCAGCTTATTGAGAACTTCCAGTTAGTCCGTAGTCTCTCACACTACTCACATCACTGGATTATTTCTGCACCGCAGATGTCTATTAATCACTGACCACAAGGATTCTGCATTTGACTTCTCTATGACGATACACTACAAGGCATTGTTGATGGTTTCCATCTCCACCACCAGAATCACTCCCAGTGGAAAGAATCGACTTATCCAATATCTCGAACAAGCCTATCTCGTCACCATTGCATCTCTGCATGACTGAAAAATCACTCTTCACCGAGGTAATCATATTTAAAAATAGCCGCATAAGGGATCGAACCTCAATCTTTCACTTGGGTAGGGGGAGAATGAACGCTTTACCATTAAGCTATACGGCTTCCAACTACATAGTAGTAAGGAAAAATTTGTTATGAAAAAGATTTCTCTCCGAGTTCCGGAGAAAGCTACCGTTCGGATTCGAACCGAAAACCTGTTGATTCGTAATCAACTGCTCTATCCATTTGAGCTATGATAGCTTAAAGCATCGAGCGTGAACCAAGAAAAACAGCTCGATGCTATATTATTTTAGGTTCCCGGGGAGATGACAAGAAACCGGGAATATGCTTGCCCCGGTTATGCTCCGAGTCTATGTCCTACTAAGGAGCAAGCCTTAACCGCCATCTGACGGTTAGCAACAATATTTATCGTGCCGTGCGTTGCACTATGCGGTTGTTTAAGGTTCGTATCGTCTTACCGCCAATCTACACGCAGCTCTTTTATTCCTCAAGCAGTAGTTGGAGTTTTTATAGTCTTTACTGACTAATCATTTCTCTCCCCAAATGAATGGAAATAGCACAAAGCCTACAAGCCATATACAGCCGGCTACAAGCAATCCGCAGATACACTGAAAGAAGATTGTGCCGCCAAGAACCCAAGTTATTGTGTGAGCATCTAGCGTACTCAGAAGAGCAAATATAGCTCCTATAAACATCTTTCCGACTCCAACATATCCGGCAAGCAAAGTGAAAGCTATGAGCGTAATTCCCGCAAGCCAATGTCTTATTTTCGCTTTATTTTCTTTCCGCATCGTTCACACCTCCACGTATGCTCTGTTTTCCATGAACCATCTGATTGCAAGACTAAATCAGTATTTGCATGGACGGTTCGCTCATGCTTACAAAACAGCTGTCTTATTATCTTAAACATTTCTTCCTCCGCATATTAATTCCATGAAGTTTACGCCAATTATTTGATCCGAATAACAATTTCCAAGCAAATGTATTTCTGACGAGTGATTCATCAAACTCAAACGTGATATCTAGTCCTCCATTATCATTCAGATGTGTTGTGATTTCTGCATCGTCAACCAAATCTTCTGCAAATCCATGAGATATCTCTTCAATTCGCAGTTCTTTAATTTCACCGCCAACATTGACGAATAATTTATCGTTCTGCTTATCTTCGCCCATCATTTATTCCTCTTGCGTCCACTATCCCCAAGCAAAAACGAAAATGTTTCTATTTCAGGCACTTTCACGCCGCATAATGCACATGTCAGCTGAATTGCAGTATTCCGATCTCCGCATTTCTTGTAAAACTCTAAATAAATGCTATAAAACATGTTGACTGTTTCAATTATTTCTTTATTACCCATCAAACAATCCTCCAAAGTGCTTTCACATAATCAAGTCTGAACATGGCTTGAACTGAATCTTTGTTGCTGAAAATAATAATCCCATCATCCTGAGCAATCTCGCAACGATTAGCCTCTACGCAATATGTCGCATCATCTGTGACAACACGGTATTCCGGTCGAATCGGTTTAACTCCGTCATAAATCAGCATCTTTCCACACCTCTTTCACAAAATCAGGTAATTCATTCAATGAATCAGCTCCTATCAGCATTTTGCAACCACAGTACGCTTCAAACCAAAAACCAATCTTCGGAATCACTACTTTCGTAAACTTGTCAGACATGATTTCCAGTGGTTCATTACACTCAAACCGAGGAATCCAAGCCATTTTATACATTTCTCTGTTAAATTTAGCCAAAGGCTGTACGGTTTGTGTCTGAACAATGACTTGAGTAAATATCGATCTTCCAGTAACTATCTGACCAGTAGATTCTACCGTTGCCTTTAAATTTTCTATTGTGTATTCCATGATACCTGACTTCCTACAAACATTCTTTTCCTGCTTTCCACTTAGCCACTCTGTCGCACATGATTTTTCGAACCTTTTCCTGAGGCATGTCTTTTGGAAATGTGGCAGTTATTAGAATTCTGTACTTATGATCCCGAAGTTCTCTTTTAATTTCATTTCTACCAAATGAATAAAACGGGTCGCACCAATATATATTTCCCAATGTTTTGTAATCAAACGCTGCCTCATAACATAAACCAACATCCTCATTAGTCTCACATTGAATTTCGTCTGTGTCATATTCTTCAATTATAGCCGTGTCGCTACGATATCCATTTGAACCATTCAGCATTGCACATATCTGTTCAGCTTTCTCTCTGCTTAATGCAACTGTCTGTATGCAATAATCCGAATACTCTCCGGAAGTAATCACATATACCTTCATAGCTAAACTCCTGTTTATTTCTTTACTGTTACACTGAAAATACCTCTAAGAAGAACTAATATCAACCATATTCCTGTTGCAATTAACCATCTAAAAGTAAATCCAAAACAAATCGTAATCAGTTTAATAATTCCGCATGTAGCTATCCAACTAACCCCGTATAATGCAATTAAAATCATTACTGTTGCAATAGCTGTTAAACAGGTATTCTTAATTTTTCGTTTTTTATAATTATCCATGATGATAAGTCCTTTTTGTTTTTGATCAATATTTTCCTAGGTGAGGAAGCCCCGGTGGCTCTTCGTGTCACAACCCCCGCCCCGGTATGCAAGCAAGGCAGAAACAGCAACAGCAACACTAGATCGCACCGGATCAGGTCACGCCCTCAGCTATCGAACACATGTATCTATTGGATAAATAACCATTTTTTCTATAGCTAACTTACCATATCTTGTATCTTTCGAATAAATCAAACTATATCTTGTATTTTCACTTTATTTTAGCATTAATACTTACACAACAGTTAATATATATCAATGTCAAAATCGTCTGTCCCGCCACCGTCCGGAAGTTCCAGGGCATCCGCTCCAATGTCTGCCGCGATCTGCTCAATACTTTTAGTCGCTCCGGTGATGCGCTCCTGCTCCACTGCTTTCGTTTCTGCCATGCCATATGCTGCTTTAGCAATGAAAATCTTATTTGCGTCTGTACCCTTGGAATTACTCAAATTTGACGCCAAACGACCGGCACAATATTGTTTCCATTTTTTAGCCGTCTTGGAGTGCGGAGAGGTTGGCCCTCCTCTATAATCCCCGTTTATCCAACTTGTTATAGTACTAGGATCAATATTAATCATCATACTAAAGTCATACATTGTAGGAAGTACTTTGTATTTACTGCATAGCCTTTTATATATATTAAATAAATTGTCTAATACTGTAATATCATTGTAATTTTTAAGAGGTGTCATATTATCAGAGATATATAACAGCAGATCTGTAAATACTGGATACTCATATATACTATCTATATCTCCCAGTGAATTAATATATCTGTCTGTTATTTCCTGCAATTCACTTGTATATACTTCAATTCCTTCAGGAGTTGTTATTGTATTATCTTTCATCCGATCACCTCCCAGCAACGAAAAAAGGAAGCAGCCACGCCCGATCTAATCCGATCAGGTTATTAGCTACTTCCCTATCAATTTTCTCTGTGTTTCTTAATGACTCAATTATATATTTATTTTTCGTGTATGTCAATTTATTTTTTCGCCCGTGTGAGCGAATCACGGCGCCCATAACTTCATAAGCGACTTAGAAAGATATCATAGGAGCCAAGGCACAAGAACGGCAAACCGGAAGAAAAAACAGTCCCAAGAAGAACAAAACCGCAAGGTTTTTTCTTGTATATTTCTTTTTCTTTTCTTCTCTTCTCTTTTCTATTCTTCTCTGGGTTTCCAAGTGGTATACCAACCGGTTACAAACTGGTATACCAAGCATAAACGCATACACATGATACAACGCTGGAAGACGCAAAAAAAGACAGCCCTGGGAGGCTGTTGACTTTTTAAAAATATAAGCTATAATATAACTATCAACATTTGTTGATTCCAGATAGACCATGATTCTATGCGGAGTCGTTCAGATCAATGGCTGAACGTTGAGTTGAAAAACATATGGGAACGTATGCAAACGGGAGAACAGCGTAGCTTTTTGGGCTACGCTTTTTCTCTTTTAGATTCCGTATATATCATTCCCTAACTTCCAACTTTCTCGAACATCTGGAACTTTTACTCCTGCTTTTTCTCTTGCTTCTTCCAGCATCTTTTCAACATCTTCAAGGCTTCCATAAGTGCAGACCCTGGAATCTATTTTATTTCCTTTCGTGATCTCAACTCTGTAATTTTTGTAACCGTCTTCGATGACAAAATAATATTCATCACCGATCTTTTCGCTGTACGATGTCCACGCATTCACATTGATAATTTTCCATTCCTCCTATTAGCTTTGTTTATATTTGTTTTCTGTTCCTTACAAGTATTATTATAGTCTATTATCGTGTATATGTCAACAGTCTATTATCATGTATTTTATTTTCTTCTGTATTCCATTATGTCTGATGGCTGGCAGTTCAGCAACTTACACAAGTTACATATAACTTCGCAAGTAACATTTTCGTTTTTGGTCAGCTTTGCGACCGTGTTAGAATGTAAGCCGTTATTTTTAAGCCACTGCTTATTGAGTTCTTTCTTTTCTAATAGTTCCCAGAGCTTGGAAAAATCAATATAACCATTTTCACCATAGTTGGCCATGTGTAGCACCTTCTTTCTATTGTTTGTTCATATAATATATGATAATAGATTTTACTCTTATAGTCAATGTCTATTTTTGTGTACTACTTGCACAAGTAAAACAAGTTTAAAAGCATCTATTTTTGTGTACTTTGTCAATTTACTTTTCGTCTATTATCATGTATTATAATAACTGTAAACGAGATACAGCAACAGCCACACAGGACAAACAACCGGACGCCCTGAACCACTCAAGCCAATGAGGACATAAGCAAGCGATCTGATTAATTGCAAAACCTGAGGCGGTAAGAAATAAGGAGGAAATAAAATGGAAGAAAAAAGATTGTACAACTTAGCACATGACGCGTTGCTTATGAAGTGGGGAAGGGAGCATGATTTTTTAGAAAAGTATCCGGATAACCAAATATCAAAGATTAAAGAGCGACAGCTCTGGAATGAGTTAATTGAACTTGAAGAAGAAATGATAGCAAAGAAATTTGCATAATTAAAAAGCCGGTGCAAACCTACCAAGCGAACACCGGCACCAATCAAAAAATATTAAGAAAGGTAAGCCCATTATAACAGGGCGAAAGGTAAAAATCAATGTTAAGAACAAATAGCAGAAAAGCAATGGAGAATATCAGAAAAGAGATCCTGGACAGCTACGAGGCGGCAAACGAGTATTACACATACGAAGACAGAGAAGCAAAGACAGATTTTAACGAGATCTGTGCGGACATCATGGAGGCGTTCAGAATTGAAAAGTTAGAACATGATTGTCATTACATCGCAGGAAGAGCAAGTAAAAGTGAAATGTTCATGGACTGGATGCAGGGACTTCCAACAGCGTTCCCGGTTGCTGATGATATTTTTCTTAGATCAGCGATCGACTTTCTTGGAAATATCCTTGAAGAGACAGAGGAAGAAAAGGCAAGATACACAGAGGACAAGGCGGAGAAATTAGCTTGTAACCTTCTTTACAGAGAACTTGAGAAAGGCGCACGCAAATAGATAGAGCAACCGGGGAGCAATCCCCGGAAGTCTTGAGCAGATCAGGAGGGTAAAACATGATAAAGATAGATATGTGGTATGAATATAAGCCGGAAGAAGTGACCGGAATTAATTGGAGTTTTTACGGTTACGACGTTGTATATCGTGGCAACCTTTACAGGGACGGAAAAACAATTGGAGACTTTACAGCGGACACGATGCAGGAAGTTTGCAGAGCGTTCCCGCATTTATCGGAATCAATTAACAAGGCATTGAACTAGAAAGGACTTGGAACCATGAAAAAAGCACTTGACAAAATTATTATTCTTTTAATGGTTGCGGCGATCAGCTCAGCCGCTACCCGTGTATACATGATAAGAACCGCAGCGCCTTCCGTGCCTTGCTCTATTGCATGGAATGACGAAATACACGACTACAAGTAGAAAATTGAAAGGTGGAATAAATATGTGGCGCGTAAATTGGTCAGGGAATTACTCGGAATTTTCCAGAGTATTCGAAAAAGAATCAGACGCAATGAAATTTTTTAACAGCTTAATAGCACGAAACAAAAAATATATAGAGCATAGCCGGGCGCGTTCCGGCTTTTAAAATACCAGAAGGGAGACAGAACAAATGAAAAATAGAGATATCGCACAATTAATTTTTAATACATTGTCGGACGGATACGACAACGAAGAAGAACGCCCGGAGACAGTCGCAGATCTAAGCGCAGAACTTGAACAGCTGGAAGAAGGCGCAACGCTCAAAGCTGCACTAATTGCACTTTGTGGACTTGTGGAAGAATTGCAGAGCTAGGAAGGGAGGCGGCGCACATGGTAAGGAATACAACAGGCGGGAAAGTCGCATTTTATCAGGCGTGGACAGATGACAATTTACTTATTTTTGAATACTGCGGAAGGGTTCAGGCGTTCCGAGTGATTCCAGATAGTAAGTATATTATAGCCATAGACGGAGCAACAATCCGAGCAGATCACGGCGCGACAGGGTTAATTGATACACTGGAAGCAATGCCAGCCGCAGACCTTGAGAAATTTATCAATAGAATATTTTAACCGATACAAGCCCGGAAGCCCTCCGGGCTATTCGTGCACCCGTTCAGGAGTTCCAGCCGGTTCGATTCCGGCGGCGGGTTTCTCTGTACATTGACAATATAACATGTTATGCTATTGATATATATAACGCCATTATTTGAGCTTTTAAGGCGTTTTATTTGCGTAGCCTAACAACTCAGCGCAGACCGAGCAAAAGACCGTAGAACAAGCGCGTACAGAGCCACAACAGCACAACCGCGCCCGCGTTCATTGGATAAGCTGGGGAAGGTATAACCGCGCCACAAGTGCGCACTGATCCCGGGAAGGAAGGCGCAGACAATCACGCGCAAATCTGCGGGAGTAATGAGCACCCAGCGCAAGCCATAGCACGCCCATAGACCGACCGCAGACCGTAAACGGTAAAAATATAGCATAATGATATAAAAGCCATAGAAACAGCAAAACAGAACACCACAAGGCAGAACCACGCCCCGGAGATATTACGCAAGAAAGAACCGCCCGCAGATCATAGCAGGACGGCAACAGCCGCACCGGACCAGTAGAGCGGACCAGCTGCTGGAAAGTTATTCACACGACAAAATCCCAACAAAAAAGGATGCCGAAACTAACTAAAATTTCGACATCCAGATTCTAGCCCTCTTTGAAAAAGTACCGATCTCTTTTTTGGTGGCATTTTTTTTAGGTTCGGAAAAAACCACCTAAAAACGCGCGACTTTTTAAGATTTTTCAAATAAATTCATCTGAGAATTAACAAAGCTCACTCTTTCTTTTAAGACATACGGTGGTTCATATGATGCAATTATATTCAATGCAATATCTACTTGCTGATGCTTTATTTCTTCGTATCTTTTTACATCAAAGTTTCTCCGCAACGTTCCTTGAATATCTGCATACACACTTCCACGGACACTGTTATCACGATACGCATTGCTATCCCTGCCACCCATCACTTCAATTCCACGTTTCCGAACAGCGTTTTGAATATTCTTTGCGTCAATAGTAAATACCGGCATGTCACGTTCCATTTTGTCAAACCGCTCTTCCAGTGCATCAACTTTTCCAATAGCATGATCTACTTTCTTATCGACCTGCTTCACTGCCTGATAATGAAGTTCAAGCATTTTCATTGGGTCTTTCTGCGCTTCACGCATGGCAATGACCATTTCTTTTGCTTTATCTTCTACCGTGGTAAAATATTCCCTTGCTTGCTCTCCGCGCTCTGATTTTGACATCATGGACAGCTTCTTTGCGAATTGAGCAGTTAGACGATAATCTTCACGCTCCACTTTCCCACCGGTCGGCGTCTCGTCTTTTATGACGAGTCGCATATAATCTATATTTTCCTCCGCAAATTGATTTTCAGTGATATTCTTCTTTGACCATCTTGAGAAATTATCCGGTCTCAACTGTAAGAAAGCATACAACTTTCTAGCCGTTGTCATTCCCTCTTCATCAATTCCAAGTGCAATCTCAATTGGCGTCTGCAAGGTGGTAGTATTCATAATTTCGTTCATTATGCCATCGCCCCCTTACAAATTCTTTCAGCTTCTTCGCAATACATTTTTGCTGTACGAATAAACCACAAGATTCTTTTGTGATCGTACAGGAAACGATAAGCCAGTTCCCCTGTTCTATTTTCAGCGTCTCCTGCTGCATACTTTTTTAAATCCGGCAAGTTGAAGGCTAGATTTGTGTCATAATCATTTGTTAGTTCATTCAATGCCATCATGAGTTCTTCTAGTTCTAACCCAATCTCATAAAGTGCTTCCTGCGAATCATCAAATCTCGTTTCTAATGTTTTTGTTTCTGACTCCATAATAATAAACCTCGTTTCAATTATTTTTCTTGAAAGAAGTTCCTTGTCATGCTAAAATATTTCATGGAAGGAAACTTCTAATGCGATAGAGATTCAAACTACTTTGGTCGGTGGGTGAATCTCTATTTTTTTAATTCATCGTAAACCTTTTTAATTCCCATTCTTACTATATCTGTGCGCTTTTTTCCAGTGGCTTTGCAACAATATTCCAGCATAAATTCCTCTTCTGCTGATGTACGTATTTCAAAACGTCCCTTTTTAGGATTATCTGTTGGTCTACCTTTCGGACTCATATAATCACCTCTTCTCTTTTTGTCCGTACATTTATATTATATCGTGTCCGTACAAAAGTCAATACCAAAATCAAAAAAGGAGAAAGAAATTTTCCCTTCTCCTCGTAACATTTTTTAATTTCTTCCAGTGCTTCCGAATCCACCTCTACTAATTTCTTTCAAACATGTTACAGCTTTGAACCATAGTCTCGGTTGATTTCTTATGACTCTGAACTGACAAATCCTGTCATCTTTGCGAATCACTGTATCACGAATCGCATAAGCCATGAATCCCCACTGGTCATCATTCCCATTGTAACTGTTGTCAATGATTCCCATACTGTTCGCACTAATGATACCAAACCGTCTAGGTGTTGACGATCTAGGCAGCACCCATGCTTCATAACCATCCGGAAGAATCATGCCGACTCCAAGCGGAATCAATCTCAGCTCACCTTTTTTCATTTCCACATCTTCTGCCGCTCTCAGGTCAATCCAGTCTCCATTTGTTACTCTGAAAATTTTTCTCACCTTGTCACCCATGCTATTCGCAAAATACTTAATACTAATTTCCATTGTAAAAATCCTCTATCTTTCTTTCTAGGTTTATCCCGACTCTCAACATTCATTCTTCAACGCTTTCAGAAAACAACTCACTTGATTTCCGAATCAGTTCACAAGCCTGATATGCAGGACGATGAAAATTCTCACTTGCCTTTTTATCTGTTGGCAGCTCAGCTAATCCACCGTAATGTCTCTGAGAATCAGCGTTAATTTCCGCCGGACTTCTTCTTGTTTCTGTACTTCTTTTCACTGTTCATCACTCCAATCCAATCTCTGCCCGCAACCGCTACAATATTTTCCATAAGGCTTGTCTATTCCTCTAACTGAAACCCTATCCTAATCTTCTCCACTTACAATGTCTTGTGTACATCCAAATCACTTGTCCTCTTTCTTCATGGACAACTAAAATATCACCTATATGTCTCTTTCTCCGTCTTCTGTTGCTCCACGCGCATTCCGGGAAATTATCTTTCCTCGGTCTGTATCTTCCGAAAGCTCCATGATGCCACACGTTAATTTTTTTATCATCCATCATAATCTTCTCCTAAAACCGCGCCCAAAGAAACGCAAGCGCAATCACAATTGCATGAAAGCATTTCCATAATACCCACGCAAGTTCACTTTTTTCGTTCCGTCGATTATTAATCAGCCACATCCATATTGCACTATAACCGATTATCCCAACCACAATGCTTGCGATTCTCAAGCCTAGCTTAATCTGTTCCATGCACATTCTCCTCTTCTAACAGTTCAGGATTGTCAAATACGTTTCCGACAACTTCCATCTCATTTAACTTGATATACGTGTCCGTAAGTGGCATCGAATAACAGAACGGCTCGCATTTACTTAATTCATCCGTTGGAATCACTTCATAATGCCATCCAATTACACTGTCTATTACTTCTTCGCTTTCCACTTCTATGACGTTAAACTCTC
>SKED01000672.1_pt1 | contig 35989 bp, 22 predicted proteins | sample 4826651 | NCBI WGS metagenome assembly SKED01 (sample SAMN11008818, study PRJNA524170) | human gut metagenome | biome: Human fecal sample; material: Feces; isolation source: fecal sample from pouch patient p19 | host: Homo sapiens | place: Israel: Tel-Aviv | collected 2016-06-28 | reverse complement strand
TCCGAAGACACTTTGCAGCGTTTGTTAGAGAAAGTAAATCGAGTGCCATTGCACGAAGATTTCCACTTTCGAGTTACAAACGGTCAACGGGCTGAGGTAAAGCGGGCCTGCACCGCGAAGGAATATCCCTGCTTTCCGCGTCCGCTTCTTCACAAAGAAGCTTTCTAATCTACAAGCGTATCACCCCAACAACCACAAATTTGTGCAAATCAAATAAAAACTCCTTGCAAAGTTTCTGAATGAATGAGATAATTAACACAAACTATGTAAATGGATTGTTACTTTTAAGGCAAAACCATACAATATCCTATCTAAAAGGAAGGGGAAAGAGGAAGAATGAAATTAAAGACAGTAAAGCGTATGAATGCGTGCATTTTATCTGCTGCCATGGTTTTGAGTGGTGTTACAATCATTCCGCCGGCCACAGTAAGTGCTGCGGCAAATAATGAGATCAATTATGCATTAAGTGCAACGGCAACCGTCAGTGATCAGGAGACGAATTACTGGGGAGCAGATAAGGCGATCGACGGAATCGTCAACAGAGATGCTGCAAAAGCAGATCAGTCCAGATGGGCAACGAATCAGAGTTCAAGTCAGGCAGCAAGGACGCTGACGGTGAATCTCGGTACACGGAAGACGTTTGATCATTTTGTGATCGAATGGGAAAGAACGAATATTACTAACTTTAAGATTTCTGTATGTGATACAGAAGATGGAGAATACCGGGATGTTTATGTAAAAAATGACGGAGAAAATATTACGTCGGTTACGAGTGATATCCAGTTGGATGAAGCTGTAACAGCTCAGTATGTAAAGCTGACAGTCAATGGTTATACAGTAAATCCTGGAAGCTGGCAGTCTGTATCCCTGTATGAGTTTAAGATCCTTGGAGAAGCAGAGAATTTAAGTACCGCTGCAACTGTAACAGCAGATGGAAGTGAGACAGCCGGAACAGATGCTTCCAAGGCAGTTGACGGTGATGATACGACCCGTTGGGCAAGCCCGGCGGCAACAGGATCACACTGGCTGAAGCTGGATTATGGCAGCGAGAAGACGATCAGAACAGCAAAGATCCATTGGGAGAGAAAGAATGCAACTGCATACCGGATCGAGAAGTCTGCCGACGGAGAAAACTGGGAGACAGTAAAAGCATTTACGACAAGTCCTTCAGATTACAGAGAGACGATCGTATTTGATGAGGCAGTAACAACAAGATATCTGAGATTATATATTGAGTCCTTTGATCAGGCGGGAGCACCGGAGGGAAGTGCTTCTGTAAGCTGGCCGACGGTTTCTGTCTATGAGTTTGAGACTTATGAGACAGATCTTGGAACAACCGAGGTGGAGAGAACTCCGAAAGAGATTGCGGACAGCCTGGAAGTTCCTTCCAGTATTGACGGGGCATCAGGAAACCTGGCAATGCCGGAAGTTCCTGAAGGATATGAGATCAGTTTTGTCGGTGCAGATTATGAGCAGATCGTAGACAGGGATCTGACAGTTTATCAGCCGCTTGTTACAAAGACTGTGAAGATGAACTTCAATGTAAAGAAAGCCGGTGACGACAGTACGGCAGTAGATTCAAAAGAATATACCATGACTGTAACCGGAAAGTATACGGCAGAAGACGGAGATAATGCAAAGCCGAATGTAATGCCGGAGCTGGCAGAATGGAAAGGTGCAAAGGGCGGTTCCTTTGAGATCAGTGATTCCAGCCGTATCGTTGTAGCAGCCAAGGATAAGGCAGAATTATCTGCAATGGCTGAAGAATTTAAGAATGATTATAAAGAGATCACAGGAAAGTCCATCAAGATCGTTTATGCGGATCAGGCATCAGCGGGAGATTTCTTCTTTACGCTTGAAGCAGCCGGAAATGGACTGAAAGAAGAAGGATATTCCATGAATGTAACGGATAAAGTGGAAGTGAAGGCAGAGCAGAAAGCAGGAGCTTACTGGTCTACAAGAACGATCCTTCAGATCCTGAAGCAGAATGGTACGACCATTCCGAAGGGCGAATGCAGGGATTATCCAAAGTATGAAGTCAGAGGCTTTATGCTGGATGTAGGAAGAAGACCGTTTGAAAGCGAGACACTTCAGGAAGTTGCAAAGACGATGCTGTGGTATAAGATGAATGACCTGCAGCTTCATCTGAACGATAACTATATTTTCCTTGAAAATTATTCGACTTCCGAGGGTGCAATGTCGGCTTATGAGGGATTCCGTATGGAGTCTGATGTCAAAGCAGGTGGATTGAATCAGGCAGACCTGACCAGTGACGATATGTATTATACCAAGGCTGAGATGAAGTCCATGATCCAGAATTACCGGAAGTTAGGACTGGATATTATCCCGGAATTTGATACTCCTGCACATTCTCTGTCATTTACAAAGGTAAGACCGGATCTCAGATTCGGAACGACCGGACGTCAGAATGACCATTTCAATTTGAATACGAAGTATGATGAGTCACTGGCATTTGTTGAGAGCATCTGGGATGAGTATATTAAGGGTGATGACCCGGTATTTGACCGGGATACGATAGTTAATATCGGAACAGATGAGTATGATGGACAGTATACAGAGCAGTTCCGTAAGTTTACAGATGATCTTCTGGCTTATATCCAGGATAATGGAAATACCGTTCGTCTGTGGGGAAGTCTTACAGCAAGAAGCGGAAGCACATCCGTAAGAAGCGAAGGGGTTCAGATGAATATCTGGAACGATGGATGGGCAAATCCGAAAGCTATGTATCAGCAGGGATATGACCTGATTGACATGAATGACGGAAGTGTATATATCGTACCGGCAGCAGGATATTATGCAGATTATCTGAGTCGTCAGTCCATGTATAATTATGATCCGGCTACACGTATGGGTGTTCCGTCAGGTTCTGAACAGACACTGGGAGGAGCTTATGCGATCTGGAACGATATGGTTGACCAGAGAGCGAACGGACTGACTGAGATGGAGATCTATGACCGCTTCAATGATGCTGCACCGTATTATGCGGCTGCGTTGTGGGGCAAATCAGGAGAAGTTTCTTTTACAACAGCACAGCAGACGAGCGAGAATGTGGGTGAAGCTCCAGGAGTCAATGCATATGATAAAGTAGACAGTGAGACAGATGAGATTCTTTCCTATGATTTTGAGGATGGACTTTCAGATAAGAGTGCAAATGAATATGATGCAGAGAACGGAAAGAATGCGGAAGTGAAGGATGGAGAACTTGTTCTGAAGGGCGGAGAAAGCTATATCTCTACTCCATTGGATAAAGTTGGACCTGAGAAAGAACTGAGCTTTGATATCACACTGACTCAGCCGGCAGAACCGGGACAGATTCTCTTTGAAGCTGAGAAGGACGAAGATCATGAAGCCTACAGTACTCATAATATCCGCATTATGGAAGATGGAACACTTGGATTTACAAGAGAAGGATATGACTATTCCTTTGGATATAAACTTCCTGTTAATCAGAAGATGACATTAAAGATCCGTACAAAGAACGGAAGTACTGTCCTGATTGCAGATGGAAAAGAGTATAAAGCAACCGGAAGTTTTACATATGAAGGCGATGTGAAGAAGACCGGTATTACAAGCTCTACACTTTCTCTGCCACTGACAAGGATTGGTTCTGATACAAATGCGGTACATGCCATCATTGATAATGTAAATCTTTCTTCTACGATGTCAGATGGGGAATCTTCACCGATTGATCCATCCGGATTTACAGTGACATCAGATAATCAGAACAGTGACGGACCAATCAGTGCAGCATTTGACAATGATCGGTCAACGATCTGGCATACGCAGTACTCTCCGAGTAAGAAAGCACTGCCGGCAACGATCACGATTGATATGGGACAGTCCTATGATGTGAACGGATTCTATTATCTGCCGAGACCGACGGGAAATAACGGATATATCCTGAAATATTCTCTGTATTATGAGGATGCGGATGAAAACTGGACAGCTCTTGTAGAGAATGGAACGTGGGAAAGCACAGGTACAGAAAAAACGGTAAACTTTACACCGGTTCAGACATCCAAGATCAAGCTGGTTGTATCAGAAGGACAGAATGGTTTCGGTAGTGCAGCAGAATTCAGAGTGCTTACAGGAACGCAGGATCTTACAAAGACACAACTCCGTATGAGTACTTATGTAGAAGGAGAAGGTACAGCGACTGTTTCTAAAGAAAAGATCGAACAGGGAGAAGAAGTTACCTTTACTGCAACAGCAAAGAAAGGTGCTACATTTACCGGATGGTATGATGTCCTTGGAACAAAGGTAAGTGATGAAGCCGTTTATACAGTAACTCCGGAAGAGAACCTGACCCTGATCGCAAAATTTGAAAAAGGAAGCGAGCCGGATCAGCCAGAAGATAAGACCTATACGGTTACGATCGACGGAAAAGAACAGACCGTCAAAGAAGGAGAAAAGGCTGCGAAGCCAGCCGATCCGGAAAAAGAGGGTTATAAGTTCCTTGGCTGGTATGAAGAAGGAAGTGATACGGCGTTCGATTTCGATACAGCCATCACGAAGAATATTACACTGACTGCAAGATTCGAGAAAATAGAAGAGCCGGATCAGCCGGACAAACCTTCAGCACCGGAGAATGTAGTGACAGGTGAAATTACGAAAAATTCCGTTGAAGTGAAATGGGATGGACCGGCAAGCACAGCAGGACTGGCAGGTTACAAGATCTATGTAAATGGAAAAGAATACGTGACGTATATCCCGGCAGATGCTACAGGATATACGATAGAAGGTCTTGAAGCCGGTAAGACTTATCAGATCGAAGTTGTTGCCGTAGGCGATGATGAGAATGCAACAGAGTATGCAGCCGCAGAACTGAGTGTAACAACAAAGAGTGAAAATAATGGTAACGGCGGCGATAACGGAAATACCGGAGACAACGGTAATAATGGCAATAACGGAAATGCCGGAGACAACGGTAATAATGGCAATAACGGAAATGCCGGTGTAAATAATCCGACTAAGGATCAGAATCATAATGCCGGAACAACAAATAAGAAGCAAAATGCAGCAGCCAAGACAGGCGACAGCACAAATATGGCAGTATTTGTATTCATGCTTGGTGGTTCGCTGGCAGCCGGAACGGTTGTCTTCAGAAGGAAAAGAAGATAAGCGGTTTTCCATATGAAAGTTTAAGAGAGAAGAGTCTGTTGGATGAAAATCCAGCGGACTTTTCTTTTTTAATAAAATTCTAAGATTTTGACACTCTGGTTTTAAAAAATGACCGATATCATGTATACTAAAAGGGAGGTGATTGAAATGTATAATATATTAGTTTGTGATGATGATAAAGAAATTGTAGAGGCAATAGATATTTATCTGTCCCAGGAGGGATATCATATCCTGAAGGCATATGATGGAGTTGAGGCATTGAATATTCTGGAGAAAGAGAAAGTAAATCTTCTGATCCTTGATGTGATGATGCCAAAGCTGGATGGAATCAGGGCAACTCTGAAGATCAGGGAGACGAACAGTGTACCGATCATTATTCTTTCTGCAAAGTCAGAAGATTCAGATAAGATACTCGGACTGAATATCGGGGCGGATGATTATGTCACAAAGCCGTTCAATCCGTTAGAACTGGTAGCAAGGGTCAAGTCTCAACTGCGTCGCTATAATGAGCTTGGTGGAACATCCCAGGAACAAAAGGAAAAAGTGTATGAAGTTGGCGGACTCAGGATCAATGATGATCTGAAAGAAGTGACGGTGGACGGAGAGTTAGTGAAGCTTACGCCGATTGAATATAATATTCTCTTGTTATTACTGAAAAATCAGGGACGGGTTTTTTCTATTAATCAGATTTATGAGTCGATTTGGAATGAAGAGGCGATTGGTGCGGATAATACAGTTGCGGTCCATATCCGCCATATTCGTGAAAAAATCGAGATCAATCCGAAAGATCCAAGATATCTGAAAGTAGTATGGGGCGTAGGCTATAAAATTGATAAAGGCTGAAAGGACGAAATATGAATAAGTGGTACAGAAAGACAGGTGTAAAGGCGATCGTTCTTATTGTGGCGATTCTCAGCGGTGCAATGCTGATAACGAATCTGTTGTCTCTTATGAATCTTGCAGGAAGCACAGATCTGCCGTCCTTATGGACGATGAGCCAACAGCCATTTGAGGAATCGCAGGAATTTAATTACATGGTTGAAAATTACATGGATGATGTCCTTACGCAGATCCGGCTGGAAAATCTTTTTGAGACAGATGGGATGATGAACCGGAACAAAGAGATCGACGTAATGGAGTACAGCAAGAATGATACTGCCAACGGAGAAAATGTTTCGGGTATTGCGTATTCACTGGAGGAACTGATCAACTGGGGAGAAGATTTTGACAGTGCAGAGAGCGATAATTATGCGAAGAACAGTGTGATCGTATGTCAGAAGCCTGAAGGGACATATGAGTATTACTATACGAGTGATTTCATGACACGGGTAGAGTCGGGAGTATTTGATATTATCATGCAGGATGGGAGTGATGTTGACGGATTTCTGCAAGAACTTCAGAACGGTAAGTATACATCTTCAGGCTTTTATAATTTTGATATTGTGGACATGGAAGGAAATATCCTGTACACAGACTGCTGGAATTTTGGAAGTGCATTAATCGAAAAATATGCACCGCAGGGAGCAGAAAACCTTTTGCAGGTAGTGAATAACAGTCCGCGTCTGAATGGCAAACTGTCCGTCATTTATGATGATCTTGCGTATACTTTGGGGAATATTTACTCAGATTATCAGAATTATCAGATGGGATTTGAACATTTAGAGGAAGGCAATACAAACTTTACTTACATTTATGCGAATAATGACACGAAAAAGGTAGTGACGAATAAGACTTCTTACGAGAACTATGCAGAGCTGGAGAAAAATGTCCAGAATCTGATCTCGGAGAAAGATGTTAAATATATGGTCATTTATCCAAAGCTAAAAGATTTTAACAGTAATATGAATGTATCGAAATCGGATAAATGGGAAAAACTCCGCAGTTACAGCAGTGAAAAGAAATGGAACAGCGTATTTGCGGTTGCGGTGGATACAACTTATACGATCCAGGATCAGTTTTATCAGAATAAGGTAGCTTATGATAATAATATCCCGTATTTTAAAGGAACAACATGGCTGTTGGTTCTGAGCATTATCCTGTTCCTTGGGGCAACAATCTGGCTGACACTGGAGGCAGGAAGAACTGCGGAAGATGAAGAACTGCACCTGAACGGTTTTGATCATTGGAAGACAGAGATTGCAGCGGTGCTGATCGTACTGATATGGATCGTTGGTTCTTATATCGGGATTCATTTTTGGAATGGAAATATCTATACGATGATCAATGATATTCCGACTTATCTGAAGGATGGAGGTACTTATTTTGAGTATTATTATGCTCGTGGAATGGATGTTTCTTCAGCATATATGTCAGCAAGTTTATATCTTCCGTCATTGAGTATTGCAGAGCTGGCAGAAATTTATTTTTATGGAGTATTTACACTGGGCTGCTTCTTTATGGGATACGTGAGTCTGATCAAGCGGATCAAGGGACGAAACCTGTGGAAGAACAGTCTGTTGAGAGTGATTGTGCGGTTCATCTATAAAATATATGATAACCGGAAGAAGACGACAAAGACAGTGCTTCTGTTATGTGGATTTTTCCTTGTACAGGGAATTGCAGTGCTGTTCAGGAATGGGGTTACAATGCTTCTGGTGTTACTGGCAGACGTGGGTGTATTTTATGTTGTCCTGAACGGTTTATTACTCAAGGAGAAACTGAAAAAAGGTATTGAAGAAATTGCATTGGGAAATATGGAATATCAGATCCCGCTGCAAGGCTTAAGAGGTGAGAACTTAAAGCTGGCAGAGATGATCAATGGAATTGCCAACGGATTCCATATGGCCGTAGAAGAGGCAATGAAAAATGAGCGTCTTAAGACGGATCTGATCACGAATGTATCACATGATATCAAGACACCGTTGACTTCGATCATTAATTATGTAGCGATCCTGAAGCAGTCGGATATTGCAGATCCAAAGATCCAGGGCTATCTGGATATACTGGAGGCGAAAGCACAGAGGCTGAAGACACTGACGGAAGACGTTGTTGAGGCATCCAAGGTAAGCAGTGGGAATATTTCTCTGGAGTATATGGATGTAGATCTTGTGGAGATGATCCAGCAGACGGAAGGTGAGATGGCTGAGAAGTTTGAGGCAAGGAATCTGAAAATGATCGTCAATCTGCCGGCAGAACCTGCGGTTGTTCATGTAGACGGGCGAAGAATGTGGAGAGTTCTGGAGAATATTTTCGGAAATGCAGCCAAGTATGCCATGCCGGGAACAAGGGTATACGCGGATCTGAAGCTGGAAGAAGATACGGTGGATCTGTCTTTGAAAAATGTTTCTGAACATCAGTTGAACATTTCGGCAGATGAACTGACCGAACGGTTTATCCGTGGAGATCTTTCAAGAAGTTCTGAAGGAAGCGGACTTGGACTGTCGATCGCACAGAGCCTGACAACGATGCAGGGCGGAACTTTCAACCTGTATCTGGATGGAGATTTGTTCCGGGTAAATATCCGGTTCCCGAGAGTGAAAAAGCAGTAGAAAGAAGAGAAAGCAAAAAGATTGAATTGACATTTTTGAGGCGGTGTGCTACGCTTTCTAAGGATTGCGAAAAGCAGAATAGCGTAGAAAAGCAAGGATGGAGAGAGTAGCCTGATTACCGTTTTACAGAGAGATCCCCGGGAGAACTTAAGAAAGTTCTGTTGGCTGAGAGGGGATGAACAGGAGGCAGGGGAAGATGGCTCCTGAGCAGTGCAGATGAGCTTTCAGGTAAGTCTGCAAAGGGTTCGCCCTTTACAGCGTAGGAGTGGCAGCAGAGGGATGCAGGTCACTCACGGAGGTTTTCACTGTGAAGTGGGAACGAAGAGAAGTGGTAACGCGGTGAAACAGAACCGTCTTCTTGAGGATGAAAGTCTTCAGGAAGACGGTATTTTTTTTAAAAGGAGGCAGACAATTATGTCAGAAAAACCAAAATATTATATTACAACAGCGATCGCCTATACATCCGGCAAGCCGCATATTGGTAATACTTATGAGATCGTACTGGCAGATGCGATCGCACGTTATAAGAGAAGTCAGGGATATGACGTATTTTTCCAGACGGGAACAGATGAGCATGGGCAGAAGATCGAGCTGAAGGCAGAAGAAGCAGGAATTACACCAAAGGAATTTGTTGATAAGGTATCAGGAGAGATCAAGAGAATCTGGGATCTGATGGATACTTCTTATGACAAGTTTATCCGTACAACAGATGAGGATCATGAAAAGCAGGTAAAGAAGATCTTTAAGAAACTTTATGATAAAGGAGATATTTATAAAGGACACTATGAGGGAATGTATTGTACTCCATGTGAGTCATTCTTTACAGAGTCCCAGCTCGTAGACGGAAAATGTCCGGATTGTGGACGTCCGGTGCAGCCGGCAAAGGAAGAGGCGTATTTCTTTAAAATGAGCAAATATGCGGATCGTCTGATCGAGCATATCAATACGCATCCGGAGTTTATCCAGCCGGTATCCCGTAAGAATGAGATGATGAATAACTTCCTTCTCCCGGGACTGCAGGATCTGTGTGTATCAAGAACATCATTTAAGTGGGGAATCCCGGTTGATTTTGATCCAAAGCATGTTGTGTATGTATGGCTGGATGCTCTGACAAACTATATTACAGGAATCGGATATGATGCAGAGGGAAATAGTACTGAGCAGTTTAACAAACTCTGGCCTGCAGACCTTCACCTGATCGGAAAAGATATCATCCGTTTCCATACGATCTACTGGCCGATCTTCCTGATGGCACTGGATCTTCCACTTCCAAAGCAGGTATTTGGACATCCGTGGCTGCTTCAGGGAGACGGAAAGATGAGCAAGTCTAAAGGAAATGTGCTTTATGCGGATGAGCTGGTTGATTTCTTTGGAGTGGATGCGGTTCGTTACTTTGTACTCCATGAGATGCCGTTTGAGAACGATGGAGTGATTTCCTGGGAGCTGATGGTAGAGCGTCTGAACTCAGATCTTGCCAATACGCTTGGAAACCTTGTAAACCGTACGATTTCCATGACAAATAAGTATTTTGGCGGAACAGTGACAGATACAGGCGTGGCAGAAGAAGTGGATGCTGACCTGAAGGCAGTCGTAGAGAATACTGCAAAGGCAGTAGATGAAAAGATGAAAGATCTGCGTGTGGCAGATGCGATCACAGAAATCTTCAATCTGTTTAAACGCTGCAACAAATATATTGATGAGACTACACCATGGGTACTTGGAAAAGATGAGTCAAAGAAAGATCGTCTGTCTACTGTATTATGGAATCTGATCCAGGGTATTTCAGAGGGTGCAAGACTTCTTGAGCCATATATGCCATCTACAAGCAAAAAGATCCTTGAGCAGCTTGGAAATGGTCATGTGACAGAAAAACCGGAAATTCTGTTCCAGAGAATGGATCTGGAAGAAGTTCTGAAAAAAGTAGAGGAACTTCATCCGAAAAAAGAAGAAAAGAAAGAAGAAGCAGTCATTGATCTTGAGCCAAAAGAAGAGATCACATTCGAGCAGTTTGGTGCAATGCAGTTCCAGGTAGGAGAGATCATCGCCTGCGAAGCAGTCAAAAAGTCGAAAAAACTTTTATGCTCCCAGGTAAAGATCGGAAGTCAGGTAAAGCAGATCGTATCAGGAATTAAGGCATATTATACGCCGGAAGAGATGGTAGGAAAGAAGGTTATGGTTCTCGTCAACCTGAAACCTGCGAAGCTTGCCGGAGTTCTTTCAGAGGGAATGTTGCTCTGTGCTGAAGATGCAGATGGAAATTTTGCACTGATGACACCGGAGAAAGAGATGCCTGCAGGTGCGGAAATTTGTTAATTTCAGGAATTAAATATGAAGAGTAAAAAAATTATTGCTGTGGTCGGCGGAAGTTTTCTGCTGGCTGCAGCCTTTCTATTAATATTGTGTATTAAATTTGTGAATATGAAAGAATCTTCCCCAACCGGAAAATACGCTGGGAAGACGGAAAAAGTGGAGCAGACTACAACCGATAAAAAGGAACAGAAGAAGCCTGACTGGGTAGAAGAAAAAATTTCCGGGATGACATTGGAAGAAAAAGTGGCTCAGTTATTTATCATTACGCCGGAAGCATTGACCGGAATGGGAAAGGTAACGGCAGCGGGAGACACGACAAAAAGATGCCTGGAACAGTATCCGGTTGGTGGCATGATTTATTTTGCAGGGAATATCGAGGACAGACAACAATTATCAGATATGCTTCACACTACGCAGTCGTACAGTACAGAGCAGAGTGGAATCCCGATTTTTCTGAGTGTAGATGAAGAAGGTGGAACTGTAGCAAGAGTTGCAGGCAGCGGAATCTCGAATGTTTCTGTTGTTGAAGATATGTGCGAAGTTACAGATGAGGAAAGAGCTTACGAAATAGGACAGACGATTGGCAATTATCTGGCAGAATTAGGTTTCAATCTGGATTATGCACCGGTAGGGGATGTTCTTACTAACCCGGAAAATACAGTTGTTAAAAAAAGATCATTCGGAAATGACAGTGCAAAAGTTGCTGCGTTGTCGCAAAAAGTACTGGATGGGCTGCATGAGGAAAATGTGTATGGAGTAATCAAGCATTTCCCGGGGCATGGGGCAACAGCCGGAGATACACATGAGGGATATGCTTATACAGACAAGTCGTTGGAAGAACTGGAGCAGCAGGAACTGGTTCCTTTTCAGAATGCCATTGAAAATCATATTGCCATTATTATGGCAGGGCATATTTCAGTACCGAATGTGACAGGAGACAATACGCCTTCTTCCCTGTCTAAAATTATGATTACGGATGTATTAAGAGAAAAAATGGGATTTGATGGAATTGTAATTACGGATGCATTGAATATGGGGGCAATTTCACAGCATTATTCTTCGGCAGAGGTCTCGGTTAAAGTTATAGAGGCTGGTGGGGATATGCTTTTGATGCCGGAAAATTTTCAGGAGGCATATCAGGGAATTTTAGAGGCTGTTCAGAATGGAACTTTAACAGAAGAAAGAATTGATGAATCGGTCAGAAGAATTTTGAAAGTAAAAGAAAAGCTGACAGCAGAGGATTAAGGCGTAGATATGCAAGAACGAATTAACTGAAAATTCAAACAATTATATATAAAAATAAAAATAAATAAAAAATACGAAAAAAACGGATAAATATATTGACAAATAGAAGCCCGGGTGTTAAGATAAAACCATCAAAAAAAGATATTTAACTAAGAAGGTACAAGAAGCGGATGCCTGATTAGATTAAAAATAACGGATAACAGGAGGTTGGACCAATGGACAGTATAGTTTCAGAATTTCATCAATATGTCAGTGGTACGGCGATTGCAGGTTCCTGTGAAGAAAGAGACCTGAGCAAAAGTTAATTCGCAGATCTGGTAAAAATTAAGAATGAAAATAAATGGAACGGAGAGAATACAAGACCAGATTCATAATAAAAAGATAAAGCAGTTGCAGATATATTGAATAAAGTTACCACATACAGAACTGAACGATGTGTAAAGGAACATGGAACAGTAGCTGTAAAAGAAAAATGGTCTTACAGGAATCGTATCAGGATTTACCTTCGATCCAGAATATAAAATAAAAATAATGAGAAAATTAAATATTATAAAAAATGCATCTTCAAGGGTAGTTGGAGGTGCATTTTTTTGACATTGGGAAGATGGTATGGTACACTAATGAAAGAGTATCGCCTTATGTTAAATTGACATGAAGAGATCTTGAGTTACCGAATAAACATTAATATAATGAGGTGAATGCGGTGGACAAATATGAATATAAGCAACTGTCAGAGCGAATGATAGAGCTTATGCAAAATGAAGAATACGGGGAAGCAAAGGAGATTGCTGACTCCATTGACTGGAGAAGGGTTCGCAATGCCATGATGCTTGCGAATGTAAGTGATATTTATGAAAAGACCGGTGAATATCAGAAAAGCTATGATATTTTGCAGATTGCTTATCATCGGGCAGAAGGAAGCCGGAAGGTATTGTATCGTCTGAGTTCTCTTGCACTGAAGACGGGGAATGTAGATGAAGCAATAGATTTTTATGATGAGTTTGTGCAGTTAGCACCAAAAGATCCGAACAGACATATTCTGAGATACCAGATCTTACGGGCACAGCGGGCTCCGTTAGAGCAGCAGATTGAAGCACTGGAAGAGTTTAAGAAGGCAGAATATATTGAAGAATGGGCATTTGAACTTGCAAAGCTTTATCAGGAAGCAGGTATGACGGCAGAATGTCTGGAAGAATGTGATGATCTGATCCTGTGGTTCAGTGAAGGCAAATATGTATATAAAGCAATGGAATTGAAGATGCAGTATAAGCCACTGACACCTTCGCAGCAGGAAAAGTATAATCGCAGATTTGAAAAAAATGGCGGTGAGACGGAAGAGATTCCGGATCTTGAGACGTATGTTGCAGAAAATGAAGAGCCGGAAGATCATTTGGATGAAGCAGCAACGGAGCATTCAGAGGCTGTTTCAGAAGAGCCGGTTGAGGATATTCCTGAGAGTATTGGACAGCAGGATACAGGAAAAGAAGAAAGTTCAGAGAAACCAGTCCGTAAGCCGGAAAAGAAAAAGATCGGTGATACAATGCGGCTGGATGAGGCGTTGGAGCAGTTACTGCATCGCAAGCCGGAAGTATCTGCGGCAGAGGATGAAGAGCCGGATATTTCTGATCTTGAGAGTGCGATCGGTGATATTGAGTCGGTCGTGGATCTTGATATGGTAAATCAGATTTCACAGGAAAAGCATACAGGTGATGTGCCAATTGGAATGAAGGAACTTATTCCTGGAGAAGTATCAGAAGAAGCGGCAGATAAGAAAGAGCGGATCCCTGTAGAAATCACAACAGATATTACGGAAGATGACGCAGAAGAGCTGAATCTTGAAGATCTGGTGGCAGAAGAGCTGCCGGAAGAAGTCGAAGAGGCAGAGCCGGTTGAAGAAGAGGCGGAAGAAGTCGAAGAAGCAGAGCCGGTTGAAGAAACACAGACAGGGACAATAGAAGAAGAACTGCAAAAAATTGCTGATGCAGAACCGGCTGAACCGGAAGAAGAGATCTTCGATATGGAAGAAGCGGAAGACTTCCTGGAGGATTCACCTGCTGAGGATTGGGAAGATGATACAGAATCCTTTGAAGAAGCGGATGCAGAGGAGCTGAGTTTTGAAGAGATTTTATCTGACTGGGATTCGGAAGAAGCAGAGGCGTTGCTTGAGGATGCCGAGGAAGAAGTATATGATGAGTCGGTAGAAGAAACGTACGAGGAAGAACCGGACGAAGACGAAGCAGAAGATATATTAGAAGATGCCGAGGAAGAGCCGATTGAAGAATCAGCAGAAGATGTCGTTGAGGCGGATGCTGAGGAAATATACGAAGAAGAGCCGGAAGACGAGGTTACGGAAGATACTCCAATCCTGTCTCCTGATATTCAGCGGCTGATTGATGAAATTGAAGGTGCAGTTCCGGCAGAGGAGTCTTTGCCAGAAGAAAAAGAGATAGAAAAAGCACCGGAAGAACCGCATGAAAATATGGGAGAAGTGACAGAATCTCTCCGTTTAGATGATCTGCCGGAGGAAGACGAAGATTTATTTGAAGATGAAGACTTCTTAGAGTCAGAGGATGAAGAGGATGAGTACGAGTCCTATGAAGACGACGATTCAGAAGAAGATGAGTATGAATCTTACGAAGATGACGATTCAGAAGAGGATGAGTATGAATCTTACGAAGATGAAGATTAAGAAGAAGATGAGTATGAATCTTACGAAGACGACGATTCAGAAGAAGATGAGTATGAATCTTACGAAGACGACGATTCAGAAGATGAATATACATCCTATGATGAAGATGAGTATGAAGATGAAATCTATGATGACGAATATGAAGATGACGATGAAGCTTATTATGAAGAATCGGATGATGATGAGTTAGCAGATGATGAGGAATTCTACTATGAAGACGAAGAAGAACCGGACGAAGAACCGGACGAGGAAGATGCACCTGATTTTGAAGATGAATTCAAGGTAGATCCGAAGCACAGTGAAGAGCCGGATGATCGGGAGATTCCGGACGAAGATGATGGAATTGATATCATGTCGGCTACGACACCGTTGAGCAGAAAGGAAACTGCAAAGCTGATCGCTACAGGTAAGACTTCTCCGTTGCCACTGGATGAAATTTCAGATGCATTATCCATGGATACAGGATTTGTAGTACATGGAAGATATGATCTGGAAACTCAGAGCGGAATCGGTACAAGAGCCGGCCTGACAGAAGAACAGAAGAAATTATTCTCTTATTTTGTTCCTGTGCGTGGCATGAGCGAACAGTTAGTAGATGTTCTGGAGCAGGATAAGAACTGTACAAACCGGAAGGGAACGTCGAAGACAGGAAATCTCCTGATTATTGGAGATAAAGGAAATGGCAAGACTGTTCTTGCAGTAGATGTAGTTAAAGCAATCCAGAAGCAGAGAGAGATCCGTCAGGGTAAGGTAGCAATCGTGACAGGAGAGTCCCTGAATAAGAAAAAGATCGGAGATATTTTCGATAAATTATACGGTGGTGCTTTGATCATTGAAAAAGCAGGAAAGATGAATGAAAAGACAGTCGCCAAGCTGAACAGGGCAATGGAGCGTGATACAGGAGAACTTCTGATCGTGCTTGAGGAACAGAGAAAGCCGTTAGATCGTCTGCTTTCCTCCAACCGTGAGTTCAGGAGAAAGTTTACTTCCCGTCTGGAAGTGCCGATCTTCATTAATGATGAGCTTGTAACATTTGGTCAGACTTATGCCCAGGAGAATGGTTACAAGATTGATGAAATGGGTATTCTTGCTCTTTACAGTTGCATTGATTCTCTTCAGAGAGAAGATCATTCAGTAACTGTTGCGGAAGTAAAAGAAGTAATGGATAAGGCAATCGCACATTCACAGAAAGCTTCAGCCAAGAAGCTGGTGAAGAGAGTATTCGGAAGAAATACAGATTCGTCGGACAGAATTATTCTTTCCGAACGAGATTTCAACATTTAACGACAAAATTTAGTCAGAATTAATAGACAGTCTTGGGAAAGGCTGTCTATTTTTGTGCAAAAATATGTTTTCTCTTTCTTTTTTCAGGTACATCAAGTATAATGATGCTATGATGTTGGGAGCAAAATCCCAAGCAATGAAAGAATTCGAGCAGTGAGGTGGATTTATGGTTACAAAGAAGAAGGCAGTGAAAAAACTGCAGCCTTATGAGATAGGAGAACTGGATCACTACCTTTTCGGGCAGGGGAATCATTATGAGATTTATAAGAAGCTTGGTGCACATGAAGTGACAGCAGGCAAAAAGGGTGTTTATTTCGCAGTATGGGCTCCACATGCAAAGAGTGTTTCAGTGATCGGAGAGTTTAATGGATGGGATGCTGCAGCGGACAGGATGGAGCGGCAGGAGCCATTAGGAATCTATACAGTTTTTGTACCGGAAGCGAAAGACGGACAGATGTACAAATACTGTATTGAGACACAGAGCGGAGAGCTGATCTATAAGGCAGATCCATTTGCCAATTATGCAGAACTTCGGCCGGGAACTGCTTCCAGGATTACGGACATTTCTCATTTAAAATGGACGGATGACCGTTGGATGGAAAGCAGAAAAAAATGGGATAATAAAGAAAATCCGTTATCCATCTATGAAGTGCATATGGGTTCCTGGATGAGGCATCCGGGAAGGGAAGATGAGGGATTTTATACTTATCGTGAATTTGCAGAAGCGATTACAAAATATGTAAAAAAGATGGGGTATACGCATGTAGAACTGATGGGAATCGCGGAGCATCCATTTGATGGCTCATGGGGATATCAGGTAACTGGTTATTTTGCACCGACTTCCAGATATGGAACACCGGAAGATTTCGCTTATATGATCAATTATCTGCACCGGAATGGGATTGGTGTGATTCTTGACTGGGTTCCGGCACATTTCCCGAAGGATGCTCACGGACTGGCTGATTTTGACGGAACACCGACTTTTGAGTATGCAGATCCGAGAAAGGGAGAGCATCCTGACTGGGGAACGAAGATCTTTGATTATGAAAAGCCGCAGGTACGGAATTTTCTGATTGCAAATGCATTGTTCTGGATCGAGCATTTCCATGTGGACGGACTGCGTGTCGATGCAGTGGCATCCATGCTTTATCTTGATTATGGAAAGCAGGACGGACAGTGGGTCCCAAACAAGTATGGTGGCAATCAGAATCTTGAGGCGATTGAGTTTTTCAAGCATCTTAATTCTGTTGTACTTGGAAGAAATCCGGGGACGATGATGATCGCAGAAGAATCCACTGCATGGCCAAAGGTTACAGGAAACCCGGAGGATGACGGACTGGGATTCAGCCTGAAGTGGAATATGGGATGGATGCATGATTTTACAGAGTATATGAAGTTGGATCCGTATTTCAGGAAAAATGCACATCATATGATGACATTTTCCATGGAGTATGCATATTCGGAGAACTATATCCTTGTTCTTTCGCATGATGAAGTCGTTCATTTGAAATGCTCCATGCTGAATAAGATGCCGGGAGAAGGCTTTGACAAATATGCTAATCTCAAGGCAGCATATGCATTTATGACAGGACATCCGGGAAAGAAGCTTCTTTTTATGGGACAGGAGTTTGCACAACTGCGTGAGTGGAGCGAGGAGAGAGAACTGGACTGGTTCCTTCTTTCAGAAGAACCACATCAGCAGATCCAGAACTGGTACAGAGATCTTCTGCATTTATATAAGAAGAATCCTGCACTGTATGAGCTGGATAATGATCCGGCCGGATTTGAATGGATCAATAAAGATGATATTTTCAGAAGTATCTTCAGTTTTGTCAGACATTCAAAGGGAAAGAAAAAGAATCTTTTGTTTGTGTGCAACTTTACTCCGGTAGCAAGAGAAGATTACCGGGTTGGAGTGCCGACGAAGAGGCAGTGTAAGCTGGTACTGAACAGCGACGAGAAAGAGTATGGAGGTTCTGGAGAAAAGAGAAAAGAGATCTATAAGCCGGTGAAGAAAGAGTGCGACGGTCAGAAATATTCTTTTGCATATCCGCTCCCTGCTTATGGCGTTGCTGTATTTGAATATTAAAAGAATAGTTTCAAGATGGAGAAAACCACCGGATTTTAAAGAGAAGTATCTGAAAATCCGGTGATTTTTAGTTCCATATTAGACAAAAATAAGGAAGAATAGTAACAGTAATGACAAGGAAAAAAAATCTTGTAATGTTATAATAGATTTGTATACTTGCGTGATTTTATTTGATAGTTAAATAAAATTAAATTTTGCAAGGGAGGAAAAAGCATGAAAGGAAGAAGAGTCCAAAAGGTACTTGCAGCAGTGCTGGCGGTGGCAATGGTTCTGCCGATGACTGCAATACCGGCAAAGGCTGAGGAAGCGGAAGAAGTTACATATAAGCTTTATCCGAATCCTCAGGAAATGACGTATCAGGATGGAAGCTACATCCTGAAAAAGAATGTCAATGTCATTTATGATGAGGATATTGACGATGCAACAAAAGCACGACTTGAAGAGACTGCAGAACTGAAAGGTCTGAATGTGACAGAATCAGATGCAGAAAAGAGTGGTGCAACGAACATTTATGTAGGAGTTTACGGATCGGACGGAACAGTAGATGATCAGATCGTAGATGAATATGCTGTAGATACTTCATTATTTGATCATACCGATTCCTATTTCCTGAAAAGTGACAACAATACGATTGCTGTATTGGGAAAAGATACAGATGCAAGTTTTTATGGACTGACGACACTGTATCATGTACTTGCACAGACAGAGAGCCTGTCGATCAGAAATTTTACGATTGAAGATTATGCAGATGTTGTAAGCCGTGGATTTATTGAAGGATATTATGGAAATCCATGGTCTACAGAGGATCGTGTGAATCTGATGACATGGGGGGGATACTATAAGTTAAATGCTTATTTCTATGCACCAAAGGATGATCCGAAACACAGAACGAAATGGAATGAACTCTATACAGATGAAGAGTTAGAGAGTAAGATCAGACCACTTGCAGAAGCTGGAAATGCTTCCAAGTGCAGATTTGTGTATGCCCTGCATCCATTTCCGAGTGGAAATAACTTCCGCTTTGATACAGATGCACACTATAATGAAGATCTTGCAAAATTGAAAGCAAAGTTTAAGCAGGTAATTGATGCAGGAGTACGTCAGATTGCGATTCTTGCGGATGACTTTGTAAATCCGGGAGCAGCAAATGAAGTAAGACTTCTGAACGATATGAGTACCTGGCTGGCAGAGGTGAAGCAGGAATACCCTGATATGAAGATGACACTTCCGTTCGTTCCGTATGATTATATGGGAAATGGAAGTTCCAGTGAACTTCAGGCCCTGAAGAGTGTACCGGAAAATGTACAGATCGTTATGACCGGTGGACGTGTCTGGGGTGAGGTTACAAATAATTTTACTACTACATTTACAAATAATGTAGGAAGAGGTCCTTTCATGTGGATCAACTGGCCTTGTTCAGATAACTCACATAAGCATCTGATCATGGGTGGTAACAGCACATTCCTTCATGGTGGTGTTGATGCGTCTAAGATTCAGGGAATCATGCTGAACCCGATGCAGCAGTCAGAGCCAAGTAAAGTAGCTATTTTTGCAAATGCATCCTATGCATGGAATATCTGGGATACAGATGCCGATGCAGATCAGACATGGGAAGACGCATTTTCATTTGTAGATCATAATTCGGCAGTAGAGACAGAAGCAAGTGATGCACTCAGAGAGTTGTCCAAGCATATGATCAATCAGAATATGGACAGCCGTGTAACTGAGCTTCAGGAGTCAGTAGAACTGAAGGAAAAACTCAACGCATTTAAAGATAAACTGGAAACGGAAACGGTCACAGAAGCAGATGTGGATGATCTGATCCAGGAATTCCAGACACTTCAGGATGCAGCAGCATTGTATAAAGAATCAGGTAATGAGGCAATCAGAAATCAGATTGTTTACTGGCTGGATTGCTGGAAAGATACAACAGATGCAGCGATTGCATACCTGAATGGAGTAAAGAGTTCTCTGAACGGAGATGTATCCGCAGTTGTGGAATACAATACAGAAGGAGAAACGGCATTCGCACAGTCCAAGACGCATGATTTCCTGTATGTAAATTATCAGGAAGTCGCAGAAGTCGGAGTACAGCATATTGTTCCGTTTATTAAAAAACTGGCTGAATATGTATCAGGCAAAGCAGAACTTGCCCTGAATCCGGACAAAGTGATCCGTAAATACATCACAAGCCGTACAGACACACCGACAGGCTCTGCGGATAACTTATTTGACGGAGATGACAGCACAAGTGCGATTTATAAGACACCGAATAAGATTACAACAGGTACCTATATCGGAGTAAGTTACAGCAAGGCAATCAAGATCAATGATATCCGGTTCCTTCTTGGAGCAGGAAAAGATCATATGGATCAGGCAAAGCTGCAGTACACAACCGATGGAAAGACCTGGAAAGATCTGGAGCTTATAGGCATGAACAATAGTTTTGCAGGTGTCAGAAACCAGAACCAGGAAGTAAGTGTTGCAAAAGAAAATCTTCCGGAAGATTTTGAAGCAATGGGTATCCGCCTGATTGCAACAGCAGACAATGCAGCAGATGCATGGCTGCAGGTTAATGAGATCACGATCAACAAAGATGAGAATACAGATGACGGCGACGACAGCGAACTCAGTTATACATTAATGAAGCCGGATCGCTGGAGTGGTTACCAGGGATCAGAATCACTCCTTCGTGACGGAAATGACAGTACATTTATCTGGTTTAATACAGGTACTGGTGATGCTGTAAATGTAGATGATTTCCTTGGATACAATCTTGGAAAGGTTGCAACATTGGAAAGTGTACATATCGCAGTAGGATCACCGTCCAATGGTGATAAGTTTGTAAAATATACAGTTGAGACATCTGTAAATGGAACGAGCTGGACAGCCGTTCCGGGATATGAATCCCATACAGGAACAACTTCAGGAACTGATGTACTGGATATTGAATTAAACGGACTTTCTGCACAGTATATCCGTATCCGCAATCTGGAATATCGACAGACTTGGGCGAGATTCTCAGAATTTACGGTAACAGAAAGAGTAAATAATACAGGAACAAAAGATAACGTATTTACAAATATCGAGAACTGTGAGGTCCTTGGAACAGCAGCAGAAGGAACTGTATCACTGAATGCAGCATCCTTAAGCGTAGGAGCCAGAAAGTATATCGGAATCGATCTTGGACATATCAAGGCGGTGACAGGAATTACCAGTCCGACAGGAACTTCACTGAAGTTACAGACTTCTATGAATGGGGTAGAGTGGACAAAGGTAACAGATCCGTCCCAGGCAGCCGATGCACGTTATATCAGACTTTATAATGATACAGATGCAGCAGTGGATGTAAGCTGGGATGCTTTCACAGTAACGTATGAATTTATTGGTGAAAAGACAGTAACCAGTGATTTTGCACAGAACGATGCAAGCCGTGATATGCGTGGAAGTGGAAACGTCAATAATGTTTTTGACGGAGACCTTACAACATATGGAACGATCACAGGTGTGCAGGATAGCGGAAAGAAGATCGTGTTTGACCTTGGACAGACGATCGACTTCAAGTCCATCCGTTACTATGTAAAAGAGACAAGCCTTGATTTCCTGCGTTATGCAAAATTTGAAGTAGCAAATGATCCTGATGCAGCAAACTGGACAACAGTGCTGACTGTAGGAAATAATTCTTTCGAGAATACAGCCAATACAGATACAGCAAAAGATTATGCAGCTCTGACACATGACAGTGAGAATCCTGGAAATATGTATGCAGAGCAGACCGGGCTGAATGTAAGCGGACGTTACTTAAGAGTTGTACCGCTTAAGACATACAGTTACAGATGGGTTGATTTCTATGAGATCCAGATCAATGGTGGAGCCTATATCTCTACAGAGTCAAATCGAGATATCGTATCGACCGTGATCGAAGAAAAAGGAAAAGTACCTTCCAATGTATTTGAAGAAGATTACCGTACGGTATACAAGCCGTCAGAAGCAAATGGATCATTTACTTATCGCATTTCTGATCTGGAGGCAAAGAGAACGATCCGTATGATCCAGAATGGAGCAGCATCTGATGCAGTTGTAACTGCAAGAATTGCAAATGAAGATGGAAGTAATATCCAGAGAGTTACACTTGGTAAACTGAGCCAGGCAATCAATGAATTTGCTGTAGCTTCAGATAAAAGAATTTTGGATGTAACAGTAACCTGGGGTGAAAATATTCCGGAAATTTCAATGATCAAGACAAGCAGTAAGGCAGCAGCTACAGTTGACAAGACAAAGCTGGATGAGGCGATTGCGGCAACAGGAAGCAGTGATGCAGCAAACTGGACAACAGATTCTAAAGCAGCAGTAGATAAAGCGAAAGCAGTTGCTGAAGAACTGAAAACGAATGAGTATGCTACACAGGATACAGTTGATACAGCAGCAGGTGCATTGAAGACTGCATGCAGTAAGGCAAAAGTAAAAGCGAATGCTACAGTTCTTGAGGCACTTCGCAGGGCAGTTGCAGAGAAGAAGAGCCAGAAAGACGGAGAGGTTGAAGTTTATACAGCCAAGACATTTACAGCATATGAAACTGTACTCAATAAGATTGTGGCAGCACTGGAAGATACAGATAATCTTTCCCAGGATACAGCAGAAAAGCTGAAGACTCAGATTGAAGAAAAAGAAGCAGCTCTTGAGTATTCAAAAGTAGAAAGAGAACTTGCTGAACTGGAGCTTCAGGCAGGAGTTGAGTATAATGCAGATGATTATACGACAGCATCTGCCAAAGCATATACCGATGCAAAGAAAGCTCTGAGTGATCTGATCGAAGCAGATAATACTACAAGAGTTAATCCGACAGAGATCGCAGCAAAGAAAGCAGCTTATACAGACAGTATTACAGCATTAGTTGATGTGAGAAGTCTGAAGAGCGTGATCGCAGAATGCAATGAACGGCATGAGGGAAATGAAAAGAAGTATACAGCAGCAAGCTGGAAGAATTACAGTGATGCACTGGATGCAGCAAATGCTGTTCTTGCAAATGGAACAACAGAAAGTGTACAGGAAGCAGAGACAGCTCTGCGGGCAGCAGAAGGAGCACTTGTACTGAAAGATACATCCGCAGTACAGACAGTCATTGATGAGATGAAGAAAGTCAATGCGGAAAATTACACAAGCGACAGCTATGCAGTCCTGAAAGCAGCTATCGCACAGGCTGAAAGCCAGATTGATGATGAGACAAAGGCAGATGCCAATATCCGTGCTATGCAGGATGCGAAAGCAAATCTTATCAGCATCGTGGAACTGAATGCAGCATTAAGTGATGCAGCAAAATATGAAGCAGCTAATTATACAACAGATTCCTATACAGTTCTGGCAGCAACTGTAAATGCGGATAACATGAATGCATTGAAGACATCCGGTACAGCAGAACAGATTGCAGAAGCAGTACAGTCTATCCGCAATGCAATCGATGGTCTTGTATTAAGAGCAACAGATATGGATGCTTACAGAGATAAGATTCAGTTCAAGTCTGAAGCAGGAGATTACACAGAAGAGACTTATACAGAGTATAAGGAAGCTTACGATGCACTGATGGCACTGGACAGCAGTACAGGAAATGTATCAGCAGATGAGTTCCAGGCAGCAAAAGCAAGATTTGAAAATGCACAGGCAGCACTGAAAATGATCAAGGCAGATTACACGAAAGTGGATGAAGCACTTGCAAAAGTACCGGCTGATCTGAGTATTTATACAGATGCAACTGTGAAGACACTGAAAGATGCGATCGCCAAGGTCGACAGAAATCAGCCATTGTCCAAGCAGGCAGAAGTAGATGCTTATGCAGATGCGATTCATGATGCAATCAACAACCTGGTTGTAAAATCCAAGTCTGATGATGGAAAGGATAACCAGAACGGTAATTCCAACAATGGTCAGAATAATGGAAATACAGCAGGTAATGGAAATGGATCGGGCAAAGGAAATGGCACATCCGCTAACGGAGCAGTCAAGACCGGAGATACTGCACCGATCGCAGGAGCATTTGCACTGATGATACTGGCAGCAGGGGCGGTTGTAACCGTGCTGAAAAGAAAAAGATACTAAGATGCAGCGTTAAAAATGCAAAGAAGGGTGTCCGTACAAAAGGATACCTGAAATGAGATAATAAGAATCAGATGAGGAACTCTTATCTGGTTCTTATTTTTGTTACACAAATTTGAAAGCTTATTTAAAAAAATAAGTTGTAAATGCAGTTCTCAAATGAATACAGACTGAATCAATACGGCAGCAATGAAGCAGCAGAAAGGAATATGATTTATGAGAAGAATAACTTATACGAACTGGATGTCCAAAATTTTTAAAGAAATCACCAACGGAAGAGGAGAGCGGGTGCTCGAGAATCCTGCAGTTCAGGTCCTTGGAGCTATTTTCAGAAAGATGAATCTAGATCAGAATACCATCGGAGCTGTGTCAGAACGTCTGCAGAATGAGAAAGAGAAAAAAGATAATATTGTGAAAATAATTGTTGCAGTAGTTATCATATATCTGATCTGTTATATCATTGGCGGCGAAGTTGAGTGGCTGGCAAGAACGGCGATTATATGGACGGGAATCGTGTTGGCGATCCGGGGGATAAGGAAGAAAAACTAAGTGCCCCCTGTATATGAATTGCCATATGTCGCGGATGATCAGGAGATATTGTCTGAATATACAATTCAGACATACATCTTCAGACCTCTGCATAGATTGTAAAAAATAAACGATGCAGGGGCTTTTCCATGAGAGATTATATTGAGGAGCGGGCGGTGGAAATCGCAGACTATATTATAGAAAATAGTGCGACGGTGAGACAGACTGCGAAGCAATTCAGGATAAGTAAGAGTACGGTACATAAAGACGTCACCGAACGGCTTCTTCAAATCAATCCCTCTCTGGCACAGGAGGCACGAAAAGTGTTGGACATGAATAAATCAGAACGACATATCAGAGGTGGGATGGCAACAAGAGAAAAATATCTCCATCAACATTTGCAACATATGTAAATGAGAGCAGATAAATGAGAGAAAAATAGAATTTAGTTTAGAGAGAGCAGAAGGACAGAATCTCAAAGGAGCAGATAGGGATTCAAAGTCCTTTTGCTTTTTCTTTTCTGATAACAGGAAGATATGTTATAATGCAAATAATGATGAAACTATGAAATAGACGATAAGATAAACGAAAGCAGGCAGTAAGATTCTTGAAAGGGGCAGATAAGTGCGGGCTGTAATTATTGAGAAAGACGAAAAAATACTGCAGCAGATACAGTCAATCCTGCAAAAAGTTGATTCCGGTTATGAACTGGTAGGGACAGCCGTGAATGGACAGTCGGGCTATGAGCTGATCAGTGCATTGCGTCCGAATCTGGTGATTATGGATATAGAATTACCACGAATGAATGGAATGTCGATGTTGAAGAAACTTCGTGCAGAAGCATTTGATTTTAAAGTGGTAGTTTTGAGTGGAACGGAAAATTTTCAATATGCAAAGCAGGCGATTGAATTGAGCGTGGACGGGTATATCATGAAACCTATCCGTCCGCTTGAGTTAAAAAGGGCATTGATGCAGATCTGCGAAAAAATGAGAAATGAGTATTGGCTGAATGCATCCTTTACAGTGGAGAATCTCCTGATCGGGTGTATGAACGGGCAGTATCAGCCGGAGAATAAATTAAATGAGATTACAGTCAGAAATTATGGATTTACGGTGGAAGACTCTTGTGGGATGTTTATTTTGTGGTTTGGGGAAGATTTTGAAAAAAATAAAGCAGAAGCAGTTCATTTGCTGAAAAGAAGTCTGCAAAAAGAAAATAAATTCAGAGTCTGCATTCTTCCATTGGAAGTATGGCAGGAAATATTTGTGATTGTATATCAGACAGCGGAATTTGAAATGGCAGAGCAATACTTCCAGGAAAATATTGTCCCTATGTTATGCAGTAATCTCAATGGGGATGTAGTCTGCGTGTGGAAAAGAATCGATCATATGATGGATCTTTGGCAATATCGGACAAAAATACCGTTATTGCGGCAGTGGAATCTGACGCTTGGAAGAGGTGTGCTGATCAGTGAGAAGGGAATAGCGGGACGGGAACTGGAGCTTCTTCCATTGAAATATCCTGCAGAACTTGAATTACGGGCAAGAGATTGTACGTTGGCGGGAAGAAAAAAAGAGCTGGAAAAGTGCTTTGAAGAATTATGTGAAATGCTGGAGGGGCAGTTTTGTTTTCCCGAGACACTGAAAGATTGTCTGATTCGTTTCAGTCTGAACATCGTAAATATGTATAAGATCCAATGGGAGCTTGGAGCAGAAATTCAGGTACTTATTCTGATTCTTGAAATAGGTCAGGCAACGAGCTGGAAGCAGATTCGAAGAGCGATAGAAGAATTATTAAATTATTTTAATTTTGAAAAAGAGGATCTTCAGGGAAATGAAGCATTCAGTATGATGGTCCGTAAGGCAGTCGAGATGGCAAAAAAATATTATAGTGAGGGGATTACCCTGGAAGAGACAGCCAGCAGGCTTTATGTTTCGGAAGAGTATCTGAGTACGCAGTTTAAGAAAGAGACACAGAGCAGTTTTACAGAAACAGTACGGAAATTCAGAATAGAAAAGATCAAAGATCTGTTACTGAACAGCAAGTTAAAATTAAATCAGATTGCGGAATTAACAGGGTATTCAGACCCCAAATATATGAGCCGGGTATTTAAAGAAGAAGTGGGGATGCTTCCAAGAGAATTTCGCAAGAAAATGCAGTAAAATAGATTAAAATAGTCCACCTTTTTAAAAAATTTCCACCTTTTCAAGATAAAAATGTATGGTATGATACCAACTGACTTAGATGAAAAGGGTTTCATACATTGTATAGTCGGGGAATAAAGAGGTGAGAAGAATGAGTAAGATGCAGATTACATTTAAAAATCCTGAGGAAATCGTAGCCTTTGTTAATACTGTTTCAAGATATGATTTTGATATGGATCTGAGAAAAGGTCGTGCAGTGGTAGATGCAAAATCATTGCTGGGCATTATGCACCTTGGACTTAATAACGTGATTGAACTTCAGATGTATTCGGATCATTGTGAAGAATTACAGAAAGAACTTGAAAAATATGCAGCTTGATTATAGAGAAAAATAGGATTGAAAAGAGGAAGCGGTTCTGGTAATGCAGGGCAGCTTCTTTTTGTTGCAAAAACCGGTGAATTGCATCCGGGCAACAGTAGAGATAGACGATGCGGAGTATCGGAGTTTCTTTTTTGCAAAAATCCGGTAAGCTGCATCTGGGAAACAGTAGAGATAGATGGTGCGGAGTATCGTAGTTTCTTTGTTGCAAAAACCTGGTAAGCTGCAGTCGGGTTCACATGAGATATAATTTGCCGGAGGAAGAACACTGAACTGTTAAGTGATGTGTTGTGGGCAATGGTGAGCCGTAGGTGTCAGCCAGCTCAATTTATGACAGTTTGGAGGATTGAAATATGTACAGTTTGGAAGGACAACAGTTTGGAAGGACTGAAATAATGCTTGTAAAAGCGGGAAAGCTCTACTATAATTAAGGGTACGGAACAAAAAAGAAGATCTTATAAGATCATATTTTACAGGAGGAGAGCCTTGAAGAAAGAGTTAGTGATCGTTCTTGATTTCGGTGGCCAGTATAACCAGTTAGTTGCACGCCGTGTCAGAGAATGTAATGTATATTGTGAAATTTATTCTTACAAGACGGATATTGAGAAGATTAAAGCAATGAATCCTAAGGGAATCATTCTGACAGGGGGACCGAACAGTTGCTATGAGCCGGATTCACCGACTTATACAGATGAGCTGTTCAAGCTTGGTATTCCGGTTCTTGGGTTATGTTATGGAGCACAGTTGATGTCTCATGTTCTTGGCGGAAAAGTTGAGAGAGCAGATGTCAGAGAATACGGAAAGACAGAAGTTATTATTGATAAGAGGGAATCCAAAGTTTTTGAGGGAGTATCTGAAAAGACAATCTGCTGGATGAGTCATTTCGATTATATTTCAAAAATTGCACCGGGATTTGAGATTTCTGCACATACAGCAGACTGTCCTGTGGCAGCAGCCGAAAATGAAGCAGAAAAGCTGTATGCAATCCAGTTCCATCCAGAGGTACTCCATACTGCTGAAGGAACAAAGATGATCAATAATTTTGTAAAAAATGTCTGTGAATGTGTTGGTGACTGGAAAATGGATGCATTTGTGGAGAATACAATTAAAGAGATCCGTGAAAAAGTCGGAGACGGCAGAGTACTGCTTGCATTATCAGGCGGAGTTGATTCTTCAGTGGCAGCAGGATTACTTTCCAGAGCGATCGGAAAGCAGCTTACCTGCGTATTCGTAGATCACGGTCTTCTTCGCAAAGATGAGGGAGATGAGGTAGAGGCTGTATTCGGACCGAAAGGACAGTTCGATCTGAACTTTATCCGTGTGAACGCACAGGAGAGATATTATAATAAACTTGCAGGCGTTACAGAGCCGGAAGCAAAGCGTAAGATCATTGGTGAAGAATTTATCCGTATTTTTGAAGAAGAAGCAAAGAAGATTGGTGCAGTTGATTTCCTTGCACAGGGAACAATTTATCCGGATGTTGTAGAAAGTGGTCTCGGTGGAGAATCAGCAGTGATCAAGTCCCACCACAACGTAGGAGGACTTCCGGATTATGTAGATTTCAAAGAAATCATCGAGCCGCTTCGTGACCTCTTCAAAGACGAGGTTCGCAAAGCAGGATTGGAACTTGGACTGCCGGAGAAGTTGGTATTCCGTCAACCATTCCCGGGACCGGGACTTGGAATCCGCATCATTGGTGAAGTAACAGCCGATAAGGTTCGTATCGTTCAGGATGCAGATGCTATCTACCGTGAGGAGATTGCCAATGCAGGACTTGACCGCACGATCGGTCAGTACTTCGCAGCACTGACGAACATGAGAAGTGTTGGTGTTATGGGTGATGAGAGAACTTATGATTATGCCGTTGCACTGAGAGCAGTGAATACAGTTGATTTCATGACTGCAGAGGCGGCAGAGATCCCGTATGAAGTTCTGAATAAGGTGATGAGCAGAATTATCAATGAAGTGCGTGGAGTAAACAGAGTATTCTATGATCTGACGAGTAAGCCACCGGGAACGATTGAGTTTGAATAGTTGGAGCTAAGCTGTAAAGCCTTTGTTTACAAGGGTTTTACAGCTTTTCCTTTATAGGATTGCATTTTCATTGCATTATTTTTCTTCAACTGTTCTGTGATAGATTGCTGTATGTTGATTGCTGGTATAATTAGCAATGCTTTCAGTAGCAGATTGTACTTGTAATATTCCAGTCAGCTTTTTAGCAACTTCAAGATTCGTATTTGGATACAGATGACCATAAGTGCCGAGTGTTGTCTGTATTTTTTCATGTCCTAAACGTTCCTTGATAAGTAAAGGATTTTCGCCCATGCTGATAAGCAATGAAGCGTGTGAATGTCGCAAGGCATGAATTTTAATACGATGAACACCTGCTAAATTTGACAACTTTTCCAAAGCTCTGGGAAGCGTTGTTTTACTGGTTGGAGTTCCGTTATAACTTAGTACAAGTGGACAATCGGGAAGAACCTGTTGCTGAACACTTTGCCAAGCCTTTAGCTCATTGAGTGTATCTGAATCAATATAAATAGTACGGATACTTGCCTGTGTTTTCGGCTCAACGAATTTATAGTCCGTCATTGTTCGGTAATATAATGTTTTGGTAATGCTAAGCAAGCCTGTTTCAAAATCTATGTCTGACCAATGTAATGCTGACGCTTCGCCAATTCGCATACCCGTCATAAATAATAACCAGAACGATATAAACAGATAATGTTCATAATAGTCTTTCTTATAGAGTAAGGAAATAACCTTTTGAAATTCTTCTAATGTCCAGAAATCAACTTTGGTTTTCTTGCTTTTGATATTGCCTATCATACGAGAAGGATTTTTCTTCGCAATTCCAAGAACAATAGCTCTGTCGAATGCGATAGAAAGCATTCCCTGTACGATACGAATGTAATTAGGGCTAAAATCTTTTGCAAGTTTCAACTGCCAGTTTTGAACATGGATAGGTTCGATTTCGTCTGTTTCCATTTTGTAGAAATAGGAAAAGTGTTTCTTGATGGTAGTAGCACGATTAAGAAAAGTGCTTTCTTTTACCTGTGTTTTATACCATGGCAGGTAGGTTTCTTCTATAAATTGCTGAAAAGAAACGCCATCTTTTTTTGTTGTTAATTCTTCGGTAGAAGCTAACACCAGTTTTGAATATTCTTCCTTTGCTTCTTTTTTCGTTCTGAATCCACTTCGGTATTTCTGTATCTGTTTTCCGGTAATGGGATTGTAGCCTAAATTAGCTCTGAAATAATAAGTTCCGTTATCTGCTTTCTTAATAGGGTCTTTTGCCATGATTTCACTCCTTACATGATATGCAAGAAGTACAATCAATCGTTTGTGTCTGATAATGTAATCCCTAATAATTCTTCCACGGCTTCTTTGGGTACTCTGTCCAATTTACGGGATTGGTAATAAGTATGCCCTTTTTCAATCATAAGTTTTTTTGCTTTTCTTATGATGTCTGCCGATGTCCACTCTTCAATGAATTATCATACGAATATATCTTCAATACTTTATAATTCAAGAGTAATAATAAGGCTATTGGCATGTACTTTTGCAACAATATTTCCGCCAAGAATGGCAACAAGTGTTTTTACTACCGCAAGTCCCAATCCTGTACTTCCATTATGTCTTGATTTATCGCCTGTATAAAAACGGTCAAAAAGTCGATTGCAATCAATTTCTGAACTGTCACTCATTGGATTTTCAATGGTAAATATAATATTATTATTTTCTTTCTCCATAAGTGTTATTTTTATCGTTCCAACAGAATACTTAATTGCATTTGTCAACAGATTTTGTAAAATTCGTTCTACCATATTTTTATCAGAATATACGTATATTGAATAATCTGGGAGATTTATTTCGGGTAAAATATTCTCCTTTTCTAATGCAACGGCATTTTCCGTAATTAAATTTATTAACATATTAGATATATTAAACTTTTCTTTTTCTGGAACTGTCTGCTGTTCCTCCAAAATAGAAAGGTCATAGAATGTTTCTACCAATTCTTTCATTTTTTCGGCTTTGCTAAAAATCACTTTTACACGCTGTGCTTGACTGGATTCCCAATTTTCTTTTTGCAATAATTGTAAATGACCAAGAATGACTGTAAGAGGTGTACGCAAATCATGTGATATATTAGCAACAGATTCTTTTAAATGCTCTTCATTGCGTAATACGCCTGCAACAGCCTGTCGTTGTCTGATATTATATTGATTCAATATACCAGCCAGTCTTTCTAAATCTTTATCAATCAACGAAATGTCTAACATCTGCTGTGAATTTCCAGAATTCAATTCATTAACTTGATCCGCAAGATTACGGATTTGTTTTTTTAATTGAATATATCGAAATAGCAGTATTACTAAAAATATTGTTATGATAATTAAAATCCATTCTATGTTAGACATTTTCTCCACCTATTTAAAATCACATTTACAAAATTTTATCCACGAAAGCAATACCAATATACCAGACCATATACATCCTACTAAAATAGCTATCGGTTGAAAAAAGGTTTTCATGCTGACAACGATTCTGATTTGATAAGTAGGTAAAAAACCGACTGGTAATCTCAACATCATTCCATAGCCAAGATATAAGCTAAGACCAAAAATAATAATTGCTGTAACCGAAGTTGCTTTTACAGCATCCTGTAAATAGCAACAAATAAGTATTGCAATTAGAAATATCGCACTATTAAGCAGACAAGAATAAATGATTGCTTTTATAATATTGTAAAAAAACATTCCCACGTCTGCAACACCAAAGCGTCCAAATTCCCTTATGCACCCTGAAACTGGATAGACAAGAGCCATAAGATTAAAAGCAATTAAATACGATATTATTTTACTTGTAAAAATTTGTTTTCTGGAATGTCCAGCACTGACCTCTAAGTTTATTGTTCTCTTAGAAAATTCCTGTCCTAAAATCAATGCAAGTATAGCCGACATGATGATAAGAAGAAACGTAGAATCATACACCATTCCATTAAAAATATCAGCAAGAGAAGAAACAAATTCTTCTGTCGATCCCATGACCTCTGTAACATAAGTATCTGCTGTAAAAAATCCTAAAATAAATATTCCAATCATACCACACCAGTAAATAGAATTATGTAACAACTGATATTTTTCCAGTTTTAATAATTTATCCATAAAAAACACCTCCGGTTATTTCAAGTCTGTATGTAAAAAAGCACTACCTGCAATGAAATATAAAATAAAATTCCATAAAAAATCTACAAACAAGCAAAAGTTTGTCGAATAGACCTTTTGCAATGAAATTAACCTAAGTTGTCCCATTGGTATTATTCTGCTGATTATTTGTGCAGATTCACTGTTCAGCAAAAAAATCATAACAAAAAATAAAACCATTGAAACTGTCAGTGTTTTCCCCATATCACGAAAAATAAAAGCAAAAAATATCGGTAATGCACACAGTGTTATCATGGCAAACAGAGTTAGTAAAACCATAGTATATGTGCTATCATTCCAAAAAAGTTTTTCTCCAATATAAAATTGACTAATAATTCCATGTACAAATAATGGAAATACCAGAATGATAATACAACCTATTTGAGATACAATTAACTTTACTCTAAATATAGAACTTCTTTTATGTCCGGCAGTAATATAAGTATTTAAAGTTCTTCCACTAAAATCACTTCCAATGAACAATGCTATAAACACTATAATCAAAAAATAGAGTAACGGAATATTGTATAATGATGCCATAATTAAGTTTGAAGAGCGTTCTTTACTATCTAACAGCAATATGCTACTTAAAAGGAGATTGAATATTCCAATTCCCCAAAAATACCAACTGTGAAACAACTTATATAACTCAGTTTTTAGGAGATTTGACATCTTTTGTTCCTCCTATTTTGCTCAAAAAATAGTCCTCCAAAGTATCGCCAGATACAGAAAGTCCTGTTACAAGAATGTGCGATTCTGCCAAAGCAGACGCAACTGTCTCTAAATCATTCAAATAATCATACAAACGAATTATGCCATCTGGCATTAGTTTAAAGTTATCTGTATGAAGATTCTCTTCCAAAACCAGAACCGTTTTCTGAACATCTGTTGTTTTAATTGCTATATGTCGTTTACACCGTTCATTTAATTCATAATCAGAAATCTCTTCTATAATTTTTCCATGGTCAATCAGAATAAATTCTGATGCTGTTTGATACAATTCTTCTAAGATATGGCTTGAAACCAAAATGGTCATACCATATTCTTTATTCAAAATTTTTAATAAATTTCTGATTTCTACAATTCCAGCAGGGTCAAGACCATTGATAGGCTCGTCTAAAATCAATAGTTCTGGTGTACTTAAAAGTGCAATCGCTATCCCCAATCGTTGACGCATACCTAATGAAAAATTGCGGACACTCTTTTTACCTGTATCTTGCAATCCAACCATATCTAATGTCCTTTTAATAACTGATTTATCTGGTATGCCTCGTTGAATACGCTGTACTTCCATATTTTGATAGGCAGTCATTGACGGGAATAGAGCAGGCGTTTCAATCATACTTCCAATTCGTTTACGCTGTTTCTGCAATTCTTCTGTTCCAGAATTTCCCCATAAAGAAAGTGTACCACTTGTTGGAAACGCAAGCCCTGTGACTAATCTTAAAAAAGTAGTCTTACCTGCTCCGTTTTGACCAATAAATCCATAAATTTTTCCTTTTTTTATTTGTAAATTTATGTGGTCTAATGCTAATGTTTGTTTATATTCTTTGGTTAAAGACTTTGCTTCTAAAATAATTGAACTCATATCCCAAACCTCCTTTACTTAAACCAGTATAACGGGCAATTTTAAAGAATTTCTTAAATCGTAATGAGAAAAGTTAAAAAAATAATAAAGCTAAGGAACGTTTAATCCTTAGCTTTATGTAGGCGGTAGCCAATGCCCCAAACAGTATCAATAAATTCTGTATCAGAGCATATCGCTTTTAATTTATTGCGTAAATTACTGATATGAACATTAAGTGTATTATCTTCAGCAATATATTCTGTATCCCAAACACTTTGAAAAAGATTCGATTTTGAAAATACTTTATCTGGATATTTCATCAACAATTCTAAAATGCCAAATTCTTTAGCGGTTAAGGATAATTCTATTCCATTCAAAAATGCTGTATTTTTCTCTAGGTCTAAAGTCAGATTGTTATATTGCAAACATTCTGTCTGGCTATTTTGAAATTGTACTCTTCGCAGATTACTTTCAATTCTGGCAAGCACTTCTTCTATATCAAAAGGTTTTGTGATATAATCGTCTGCTCCCAGACGAAGCAAGTCGATTTTATTTTGTGTAGTTTCTTTCGCTGAAATAATAATAACAGGTATCGTAAATTTCTTGCGTACATCAGATAAAATAATATCACCACTCCGATAAGGAAGCATAATATCAAGTATAATCAAATCAATTTTTTCTTTATTCAAAAAATCCAGAACATGAAGTCCATCATATTGGCAATGCACAGCATATCCTTTTTCTTTTAGAAAATCAGCCAATAACGCATTTATTTCTAAATCATCTTCAATAATCAATATTTTATTCATTAGCCTACCTCATTCCTGCAATGCTACTTTCCCATTATACATTTAAGGTTGTATTTCCTCAATACCATTGCAACCAATTATATGAGAGGGATTCTTATTTTGTCAATCTAATTGTAAGCAGAATAGTATAGATTGGATAAACAATTACCATACTATTCTGCTGTAATATTTATTCTACAATCTTCCAGTTATCGTCCTTATGAAGCACAAGCTCATACTGTGAGATTTGCGTTATTTTCGACTTGTTATCCAGATACTTTACGGACACGCTGACTTTGAGGTTGTCGCCGTCTTTGGTAAAGACAGGGTTTACCAGTTCCGAAAATACATAGTCGCCGGATACAGGAGCAATCACACCGTCTTTGACATAGTAGGCAAGTTCCTTTTCCGTAGCTGTCGGATAGAGCTTAAAGAATGTTTCCAAGAAAGCGGTAGCGTCCTTAACTGTGTCGGAACTGACACTGACATCGGCTTCCTGTACTTTCGGTTCATACTTTGATTTCTGTACCGACGGAGCAAGGGTAGGATTCTGGGTAATGACCATTGCACCGTCCTTATCTACATGAACGGTCACGGTATAGTTTTCTGTGACTGCCTGTGTCTGTTCTCCCTCTTTTACCTGCTGATCCACTTCGTAGGCAACGGTAAAATCGTCCGTTCCAGACTGTTCTACATTCCAGACCAGCACATTTGTAACGGTCGCACTGGTTGGTATGTCCGTTCTGATGGTATCAGCGTTCAAGTCCTGTAATTCTTTGGTAAGGTATTTACTGATTTCTGTTGTCCTTGCTTCAATGGCTTCCTTGCTTGTATCCCATGAGTAGTAGGCTTTCGCAAAGTTCTTGACGAAATTCTCAATACCGTTGGTATCGTTCAATCTTAGCTGAATGATTTCTTTTTCATGTACCGTGTGGGTGTCAATGGCGGTAAAGTTCTTATACACACCAAAGCTGGTGCTTGCCAGAAGCACCGCCCACAACAACAGGACAGATTTTTTATGTGTCCCGACTTTCATGG
>SKED01000671.1_pt1 | contig 36013 bp, 33 predicted proteins | sample 4826651 | NCBI WGS metagenome assembly SKED01 (sample SAMN11008818, study PRJNA524170) | human gut metagenome | biome: Human fecal sample; material: Feces; isolation source: fecal sample from pouch patient p19 | host: Homo sapiens | place: Israel: Tel-Aviv | collected 2016-06-28 | reverse complement strand
CAGCGGGATTGCGGATGTTTTCAATGGTGTACCGGTTTTGATTGATGCTGAGACGGGGGGGCCCGGTGATGATATTTCATTAAAAACGAACACGGGAAAATCGGTGGAGGTTCAGGTCAAGCGAGGCCTGAAGCGTGGCAGTGATTTATGGGATGCACTTTGCGCGCTGGCAACAGGCATTAACGACAAGAGCATTGCTTGTGGAATTTTGGTTGTTTGCCCCAACAGCAGTAGGACCATCCGCTCGAATCTGGCTGATAATATTGTTCGTATTGGGACCGGGAGAATTGATGGCCTCCACGAAATAGGTGATGATTTCATCAAGAACGTTGGCCTTGAATTCCCGGAGTTATCCCGGGTGTGTCGTTCCCTTCGAATTGTCACGGTAGATGCTGTAGACGGAAATGATAGTGCTGAGGTCAATGCCATTAGCCTGCTGGGGCGTTTATTCAATGAACCACGTCGAGCGTGGTCAGTTCTGGTTGAACGCGCGCGAAAACTCATCAGAATAAGAGGTCGCGCAACAGTAACCTCGTTGCTTCATGACTTCAGAAACGTTGGTATCGGCATCAAAATGGATACCACAGAAAGCGGTATTCAACTAAGAGCAGCCGTTTGTGATTGGCTTGAGAAAAGTTATTCTCAGTTTACAATCCCGGGGCAGGCAAAACCGGTTTCACTACAGAAATGTTGGATCCCACTCAAAGCCTCTGTCATTAAAGATCTAGAGCAGTTTCCTGATGACTTATCCAAAGCGCTTAACAGCTATCACCAATATTCAGCAAAGCGCAGGAGTGACATCAACAAGTTTGATGCTCATACCCTTGGCAGATATGTTACCAGGGGCATTATCATTGGTGGGCCAGGGATTGGAAAATCATTACTGCTTCGCCGCATAGCATTAACATATGCAGCTGAAGGCCATTTGGTATTGCTGGCACGACTGCGTCAGGTTGTCTCGCTTATCAATCATAAAGGCATCCGTTTTGAAGAGGCCCTTATCGATGTAGCGCTTAGCAGCTCTGGATTGAAATACAAATCACCTGACCTGCAGGATGCAGTCATTTTATGTGATGGCCTCGATGAATGTGGGGTCAGCCAAAACCTCGTTACTGATGCCATTCACAAATTTGCAGTTGCCCATCCTGACGCGAGGGTATTACTCACCAGTCGGCCTGTAGGCTACCGACCAGGTCAGCTGGGAAACTGGAAACATTATGAGCTTCTTCCTCTGGAGGAGTCTCAGGCTGACGACGCACTAATACAAGTGATGGAAGCCTTACCTTTCGAAAGCCCGGAGGTTCGAAGGCACACTTTCGATGTTGCAAAAGAGCAACTGAAATCCTTGCATCTCAAGGGTGTCGCATCGAGAAGTCCATTGATTTTAACCATGCTCGCATCCTTATCTTCCAGAGGTATTGAGCCAGAAAGCTCTCGAATTTCTCTTTATCGACAGTTATTCAGATTGCTGGAAACGGCATACCCCTCTGTACGTTCTGAAGTGACTGGACCAAGTGAACCAGAGCGAAAGTGGTTCATCTCTTTGTTAGGCTGGATACTGTTTGAGCACGGTACTGAACCCTTTGAAGAAACATTCCGACACTGTGTATCTGAATGGCAAAAAGAAATGCCAGGCAGCTATCTTGCTTGCAGTAATAAGGTTAAGGCATGTTTTGATTTCTGGGAAAGCGTAGGCGTCATCGAGCGCATACACACGCTTAATCAAGAAGCAGTAACCTTCATTCATAAAACCTTTGCAGAGTATAGCGCCGCTGTCTTTATCGAACAGCAACCGCAAAACCTAAAACGAAACTTGCTCATTAACGTGATTCAAAGAGATGCCAGTAGCGAACTGCTCTCTTTTGCAAGCCACCTTGGGCTGATAGAAGACATTCTGGATGCTTGGCGCGAATTAATGCTCCAGGGAAAAACGACATCAACGAAAGAGCTGGTAAAGGTTCTGGACTTGATTATTGAAGCAGGAAGGCCTGTTACGGATGACTCATTATGCATCTTTGCCGACTGCTGCTGGAATGCCTTATCGTCATCCTCAAGCATGTATTCGGCAGGAGACGCCCTTTGCCAGGTGTCAACGTATAGCTGGGATGTTGTAAGGGAAAAGGTGAGAGCGAACCTTCATTCTCATGATGGCTGGCTTTGGCTGGTTTCCTGGGCATGTATTCTCTCTGGTAGCCCCTCAGAGGTTAGCTACCAGGATGCAATAATTGCATTGAATAGTATTAAGTCAAAGTGGCCAAAGCAGCTAAGGGAAAAACATTCTCTGTTTGATTTCATAGGCGGGAGGAAAGTGCAGGATTGTATCATTCTTGGCGCTGCAAAAATTATCCTCCAAAACCCTGAGGAGGTCGGGCTTAGTACACTTGACGCCATCGTAGATAAAGGACGAGGGGTGTCCGCCAGCTGTTTTGTTGGGTTAATGGAATGCTATGCAAAAGCAGGTATTGAGTTACCGAATGAAGTCACTCGCTATCCGGGAAGAGAGAAAGATTTTTATAGTGTTTACGCTGAAATTGATGTGAATTGCATCGGTCTCCTCTCTGTGCTGGCTGGAAACGATAACCATCAGGTTTTGGATGAGATTTTACCTGAACACATGCTTGAGCTCGGCGCGTTTTTGAATATAAGTCGCTTTCATCACCTCAGCCTGGAAGACCTGCTACATCTTGAAACAACGGATAAAGATATTGATAGAAGCAAGTTTTTGTACCAGATAGCTAAAGCTTCAGGCCTTGAACCAGATAAACTAAGACAGCAGGCTGCCAGTTTAAAAAGGCAGTGCGAGGGAAAAACGCTTGTACTGGTTTCAGCCTTTGGCAGGCTTCCTGCTGTCGATGCAGACATGTCTCCAGAAAGGGTCGAGATCGATCCAGACGATTTCGATGATTTAATTTCAACAATTCTGCACGCCAGTCAGTTCTACAGTGTTTTAGCCGCCACTGTTCTTTATCAGCACAAAACACATCCAAAAGTCATAGACGGAATTAAACGCATCCTTATGCAAGGAGAGGGAACAGCTTTGTTTATAGGTACCCGGTTTATTACGGATATGCCGGACCAGGATTGGCAGCAATTACTCCTGCAACGACTGGAAACCTCTATGCCTGAGCAGGGTGCTTCACACTTGTTTGAGGCCCTTACCGAACCTTTCAATTCACGACATGAAAGTATTGCAAAACTGGGGTTACGGAGTGAAATGCTGGATGTAGCACTTCCGGCGGCCTCATTTGCAGCCAGGCTTCCCCAGTCTGATGAATTATCTCAGGATATTCGTCTCATATATGAAGACTGGAAGCTGCGGGAGAAACCCTATCCAGAGAATGGTGGTGTTATCCCGGACAGCCCTCGTGATGCCTTGTCTGGTATTTTGGTCAAGGATAAGGGCGACGCTAATCTGGCACTTATTCTTGAGATGGTGCAGGAAAAACGAACAAAAATTCGTGGGAATGGTGAGAAGGCACTCAAGAATATGCTCGATGGATCTGCCGAATTACAGAGAAACATTTCCAAATGGATCAGGGATGGCGTTTGCAAACCCACGCTGTTACGACAGATTATTACTGAAGTTACCTTACACCCAGAAGCTGTTATGACGCTTATACCTTTCCTCAAAGATGAGTCATCCAGTATTCGATATGCTGCTACAGCACTTCTTAACACGCGGTTCATGACACTCGAGCAAATCGAATTGCTTGCCCGCGATCTTTCAAATGACACTGAAATTGAGATTAGAGAAATCGCATCTGCAACACTCTCTTCACTTATGCCCGGAAAGGGGGTGATGTAAGCTCTTCCGGGCACCACATCGGGCCCCGTTGTACTGGTGATGGCATATCTTGCCAGTCCACAGTATGCGGGGCTCGGAAACCGGATTAGTTCGGGTCGCCTGTCATTCTCTGCACTTCCTCTGCCTCAAAGGCGTCGTTAAGCATCTTCAACTGTTCGGATAGGATAAGAAGCAAAACGTAATTTGGAGCGGCATCGTCGGGTTTATCAAGCATGACGTTGGTTAAAACGCGAGAGCGATCAAGCAGCTCTCTTGCTGATGGGGATTCTGAAGAAGTTACCTCGACTTCTCCAGGACGTGTACGGTATCACCCTGACACAATGGTCAATTAAAACGGCTATATGAGAGCGCTTCCCTTAGTGGCAGAGGCCTCGAGGCGCATTTTAAAAGCAAGGCTTATCGCCGCAGGGGAAAGTACTAACAGGCTGCTTTCTGAATGTAAGCAATGACTGCTTCTGCAACCGTACTTTTGTTTATTGTTGAGTGCGGGTGCAGCCAACCTTTCTTTTGGCAATCAACGGAAGTAACCTGTAACGCGTTGTAAATAATTGCGAATAACGCAATACTGATTTCTCTGAAAATTCATGTCGGACAGACCGCCTTGTTGCGGAATGGTCTGTCAGGCTCCATCAGTAACTTAATGCAAATTAATGCCAGAAATGTCACTCATTCCCCGGATTGCTCTGGTGCCTGAACTCGATTTCATAACAGGAAACGTAATGGATAATATTGACGATATCATAAAGGACGCTATTCAAAAGGCCACCACGGAGCGGGGCAATATTTCGATACTGATTGCTGGCCGTTCTGGGGTAGGGAAGAGCACATTAATCAACGCGGTATTCCAGCAGAAAATGGCCGAAACGGGCCAGGGTAAACCAGTGACTCAAAATACGCGTGAGATTACGAAAGAGGGTGTACCACTCACTATTTTTGATACCCGTGGTCTGGAAATGTCTCAGTTCAAGGAGACTCATGCTGATCTTGAAAAACTGATAACAGAACGCTCGTCTGACAGAGATTCAAATCTCCATATTCATGTCGCATGGCTTTGCATACAAGAAGACGGGCGTAGGGTCGAGCAGGCAGAGATTGATTTACACACTATGCTGGCTCGCCATATGCCGGTGATTTGTGTGGTCACCAAGGCGAGAAGTGACAATGGTTTCAAAAACGAAGTTCAGCGCTTGCTTCCTGAATCCAAAAATGTAATTCGAGTCCGTGCGATTCAGGAAGAGATGGATGATGGTTACGTCCTAAAACCAATGGGATTAGAAAGCCTGATAGAACTGACATCAGAGGTTATCCCTGAGGGAAAGCGTAGAGCGTTGGCTGCAGCGCAAAGGGCCAATATTAACTATAGGAAGACACAGTCGCATAAAATTGTAGCGGCTTCCGCGACGGCCGCAGCCGCAGCGGGCGCGAGTCCGATCCCTTTTTCTGACGCTGTCATCCTTGCACCTATTCAGGTTGGTATGATTGCGGGTATTACATCCGTATTTGGCCTTGAGCTATCAAAGGGAACCCTTACCACGCTGGTGGCATCGGCGATCGGCGTCGGGGGCGCGACGTTTTTAGGCCGTACCGTTGTTGTTAATATTCTGAAGTTTTTCCCGGGAGTCGGAACGGTTGCTGGTGGGGCAATATCAGCAGCCACTGCCAGCGCAATCACCGTTGGTCTGGGGGAGGCTTACATCACCGTGCTGGCTGAAATTTTTACTCAAGATCCTGATGCAGAGCCAACTGCAACGGAAATTGGCGAAAAGCTTAAAGAAAAAATGATAAAGATGGGCTCATGATCGTCTAAAGCGTTCGGTGTCAGGCGGCGTGCTGCGCTGCCTGTGAACGCTGAGATGTTTTTTCATCACAATTTTTTTTCGTGAAAGGCACATGCTGTGTCGGTTTATGGATTAAAACCTAGTTTTAAGTCATGATTTGGAACATCTTTGTAAGTTAATCTGAGACACACACCATCGTTGGGAACTCTGTTATGGCTGGCGTTAGCAAAATACATCTGAATCGCCACGGATAATCTAGACACTTCCGAGCCGTTGATAATGCTGGTTTTCATATTCTGTCGGTGACATCTGATTGCTCGAACCATGCCGACGCTTACTGTTATAAAACATTTCGATGTAATCAAAAATATCGCTGCGGGCTTCTTCCCGCGTTCCGTAGATCTTTTTCTTTATCCGCTCGCGTTTCAGTAACTGGAAAAAGCTTTCTGCAACCGCGTTATCGTGACAGTTACCGCGACGGCTCATACTCCCTTCCAGGCCGTGTGATTTCAGGAACGACTGCCACTCAAGGCTTGTGTACTGACTGCCCTGGTCCGAGTGAACCAGCACCGGTCTTTGAGGATTACGCCGCCATACAGCCATCAGCAGTGCGTTCAGGACAATGTCCTTTGTCATCCGGGATTGCATTGACCAGCCGATAATTTTGCGTGAGAACAGATCAACAATCACGGCCAGATACAGCCAGCCTTCGTGAGTCCTGATGTAGGTTATGTCCGTTACCCAACGCTCATCCGGAGCATCCGGATTGAACTGTCGTTGGAGCCTGTCGGGTGACACGATACTGGCCTCGCCTTTGCGTGCCCGAGGGCTCCGGTACCCGACCTGATCCTTTATCCCGGCACGATTCATCAGTCACCAGACTCTGTTCACTCCGCACTGTTGCCCGCTATCCCGTAAGTCCAGATGGATCTTGCGATAACCATAAACGCAACCGGACTCCAGCCAAAACTGTTTGATCTGTCCCGTCAGTCTCAGATCTACCTGGTGGTGCTGAGAATACGGTTGCTTAAACCAGGCGTAAAAGCCACTGGGATGAACATCCAGCACCCTGCAGAGCAGACGAACAGGCCAGCAACGGGAGTTGTCACGAATAAAGGCGTACCTCAGTCGGACAGCTTTGCGAAGTACGCCGCGGCTTTTTTTAATATGTCCCGTTCGTCAGTAACCCGCTTCAGTTCCTTCTGGAGTCGGCGGATCTCGGCCTGAGCATCTGACTGTTCTTTATTAGTGGATGAGTCCGGACCGTACTTCTTTATCCAGGCGTAAAGGCTGTGGGTGGTGATATCGAGACGTGTTGCAACGCTGGAAACAGAATGACCGCGATCAATAACCTGCTTGACTGCTTCAATTTTAAACTCTTCGGGATAACGTTTACCGCTCATGGGCACCTCTCTTTAAGTCATCTTAAATGACTCTGAGGTGTCTGTTAAACCCGTGGCGATTCAGACCGACCGGGATGAAAAGCATGATTTATTACGTAATCGCGTTTGCCGCAGGTCTGGGGATCACCCTGCAGACAACCCTGAACAGCCAGCTGGCAAGGGGACTGGAAGGTGATCCGGTCACTGCGGCGCTGTTTTCCTTTACGGCGGGCGCATTCAGTCTGGGGATTTACGCACTGCTCAGGGGCGGGCTAATGACATCGCTGGCGGCGATCCCGTCACAACCCCTCTGGAGTCTTGCGGGCGGCCTGATAGGCGCATGTGCCCTGTTCAGCTATGTCGTGCTGGCGTCGAAAATCGGATTTTCAGCTCTGCTCGGGCTGGCGATTGTCGGACAGTTACTTTCCTCGCAGATGATTGACCATTTTGGCTTGCTGGGCGCTGTGCAGCGCCCGGTTTCGTTAGTCAGGCTGGGGGGAATGGTTGTCATGCTACTCGGACTTGCTGTCATGCTTTTCGGCGATCGGCTCTCTGTACGTTTTCTGCAGTAACTGCGTTATCCACTTTTGCCATCGTGCAGTACGATCTTTTATATCCGGAGGATTAACATGTTTTCAATTGCAGCTGAGGTCAGGAATACGCTGGGAGAATGCCCTCTGTGGTGTGAAAGAACCCGCAGGCTCTACTGGACTGACATTGAAGCCAGTGAACTTCTCGCCATAGAAGAAGGTATTGATGCTGTGATGCGCTGGTCGCTGCCTGAACGTCTTGGCTCCTTTGCCCTAACTGAACAGGATCACATTCTGCTGATGAGATTCACGACAAGGCTGGCTTTCTATGATCTCAACAGCGGATTAATTACCCCAGTGGCTGCTTCACTGGGAGACACCGGCACCCGTATAGGTGATGGACGGTGCGACCGTGCCGGTAATTTTGTCTTCGGGACGATGGATGACGATTATCCCGTTAAAGTCATCGGTAAGTTTCATCGACTCAATGCGGCAACGCTGACTGTTGAGACGTTTGCATCGCCCGATGTCGCTATACCGAACAGCATCTGTTTCAGCCCCGATGGTGGCACGTTCTATTACTGTGACTCGATGCAGGGTCGGATTATGTGCTGCGATTACCCCTCGCTGCAAAACCAGCGCGTGTTCACCAAAATCGAAGACGGCGGCGCGCCTGATGGTTCCTGCATTGATGAGCAGGGCTATCTGTGGAACGCAGAATGGGGCGGCAGTAGGGTTGTCCGATACAGTCCGGTGGGAGAAATACACAGCATTCTTTCTGCTCCAGCCCTCCAGACAACCTGCCCGGTGCTTGGTGGTTCGTCACTCCACACACTTTCATGTACCAGTGCCCGGGTAGGACTCGCAGAGCCAACCGCTTATGACGGTGCGCTTTTCAGCATTCGGTCACCTTTTTTTGCCGGATTACCAGAAAGCCGTTTTGCAGCGCACAAAATATAACCTCTGGCATTTGATCAGATTCAGGCTGAGAGAAAGCGTCCGCTTCTGGCACGGAGCAGACAGACTAGCTGGCTGTCCGGTCTGCTATGAGCGAGAAGCGGACCCTCATCGCTAGAATTGCGCGGCACCACCATCAACAAACAGTTCACTGCCGTTGACAAAACAGCTGTATTCTGATGCCTGGACCAGTGCCGCAACGGCCCGTATAGTCAGAATACTAAAACAGCGATTAGTACTTGAGTATTACGCACTGAGAGCAACAAAGAAAAGCATCATGCAAAAACACATCTTCAGCATCCTTGTCGGTAGACGATGCGCCAGAGCAACACCCGAGGCAACGGTGAAAATGGCCCCCATGGCCATCGGTAAGCCAACAGACCAGGCAACGTGCCCTGCAAAAGAGTAGGATATCAGTGCGGTGAAGGCGCCGGGCAGAACCAGCGCCAGCGCCGTACCCTGTGCTCTGGTTTGAGAGTAAGAAAAGAGTGCGACCAGCAGCGGAACGATAACCATCCCCCCGCCCACGGTAAAAAGGCCAGACATCAATCCGCACACCGCGCCTGTCATAGGGAGCCAGGACTCAGACAAGGTACAGTTGCGGGATGCCCCCCGCTTCAAAACACCGTACAAATAATATAATGCAAGCAGCAAAATGAAAGCGCAGAAAAACAAATTTAAAGTTTTCGCGTCAAGATGGATCGCCAGAGTCGATGAAATAGCAGAAAATATGCTGGACAGAATACACACTGGAATGATTTTCTTTAATCTTATGTCGTTTCTTCGGCGATAATGGATAACACTCATAATAAGATTCGGGATGATCATAATTAATACTGTCCCCTGGGCGAGTTGCTGATCCATTTGAAATAACCAGGCTAGTATCGGTATGGCAATAATCCCACCACCTATGCCTAACAACCCACCTAAAAAACCCAGCCCACCGCCTATACAAAAACACTCTAAAAATAATATTAACATTGAATGGTTATTCATCGTGATATCGTTCCTGACAACGCACTATAGCATCTGAAATCAGGAAATAAAATGGACGAAACACCCCCAAAGACACATTTAAGGTATTGTATATTATGATTAAATATCAGTTTTGACGATTTGGAAAAAAAGTTTTTACTTTTAATTATCTCTGTATGGCTATACACATTACCCATGGAAATTATAATGAAAAAAACCAAAACCGTGAGTACCTCATGATGACGATGAAAATAGCAAAAACACTGTATGATAAACATATTGACTCACATACTGTAAGAAAACTCGATGACGAAGGTAACGTGTTGTTGTATATCGACCGTTCCATTCTGAATGAATATACCAGCCCTCAGGCATTCAGTGGTTTACGTGAGCAAAAGCGAAAAGTCTGGAATCCGCAATCTATTTTGCTCAACGTTGATCATGTCAACCCGACCCGGCCGAAACGCGATCCAGAAATGACCGATTCCGGTGGTGCAATTCAGGTGAAATATTTCACCGAAAACAGCCAGCACTTTAATATCGAATTGTTCGATGTGATGGATAAGCGTCAGGGTATTGAGCATGTTGTGGCTCATGAGCAGGGGTTAGCGATGCCGGGTATGGTCATCGCTGCCGGAGATAGCCATACCACCACCTATGGCGCCCTCGGTGCTTTCGGCTTTGGTATCGGCACATCGGAAATCGAGCATTTTCTGGCCACTCAAACGCTGGTTTACAAAAAACTACGCAATATGCGCGTCACACTGGAAGGAGAGCTCTGCGCAGGCGTGACCTCCAAAGACGTTATTATGGCCCTGATAGCCCGTATCGGCGCAGATGGTGCCACGGGGTATGCTATTGAATTCTGCGGAGGCGTTATTGATAGCCTTAGCGTTGAGGCGCGCATGACTATCTGCAACATGGCGGTAGAAGCGGGTGCGCGCGGCGCAATTATGGCTCCAGATGAAAAGGTTTTTGCTTACCTGAAAGACACACCGCGGGCACCGAAAGGGGAGATGTGGGACCGGGCAGTAGAGAGCTGGCGGACGCTGAAAACCGATACCGACGCGAGATTCGATAAAGAAGTGTATATCGACTGTGGCCAGCTCGAACCTTTTATTACCTGGGGGATCAGCCCCGATCAGGCTGGCCCTATCAATGAGGTCATTCCCGACCCGCAAAGCATTTCTGACGTGCAAAAAAGACACGATTACCTGACGGCGCTGAAGTATATGGAACTGAAACCCGGTACACCGTTTACTGAAATCCGTATCTCTCATGCCTTTATCGGTTCCTGTACCAATAGCCGCATCGAGGATTTACGTGAAGTGGCGAAGGTGCTGGCAGGTAAAAAAATAGCCCCACATGTAAGGGGAATGATTGTGCCTGGCTCCACCCAGGTGCGTGAGCGGGCAGAACAGGAAGGCCTGGCGAAAATCTTTATCGATGCGGGTTTTGAATGGCGGCAATCCGGCTGCTCAATGTGTCTGGCCATGAATGAAGACGTTCTGTCGCCAGGCGATCGTTGTGCCTCAAGTACGAATCGTAATTTTGCAGGCCGTCAGGGCGCGGGTTCGCGCACCCATTTAATGAGCCCGGCGATGGTGGCTGCCGCAGCCGTCGCAGGTCACCTAACCGATGTCAGATATTTCACCGAGGCTTAATAATGGAAGCATTTAATTGTGTAACTGGTATTGCTGCCCCCATGATGGCAGCAAATATTGATACTGATGTGATTATGCCGAAGCAGTTTCTTAAAGGCATCGACCGCAGCGGTCTTGATAAAGGGTTGTTCTTTGACCTTCGTTTTAATAAAGACGGCAGCCTTAACAGCGATTTCATTTTAAATCAGCCAGGGTGGCAGGGAGCAACATTTTTGGTTGTCGGGCCTAATTTCGGATGTGGTTCCAGTCGGGAACATGCAGTATGGGGTTTGAAACAATTAGGCATTAAAGCCTTAATAGGTACTTCGTTTGCCGGGATTTTCAATGACAACTGTCTACGAAATGGAATATTAACCATTTGCCTAAATGAAACGGATTTGCAGAAAATCGCCGGATGTATTCAGCATCGTGATACTAATTCACTGAAAGTAAATCTTGCGCAGCAGACACTTACTACTGTTGAACAGGTTTATTCATTCCATGTAGATCAAATTAAAAAGGACATGCTATTACAAGGACTGGATGCTATTGGTTTTACTTTGTCCTTTACCCATGAAATTAAGCAATTCGAAACGCAATACTTTGACCGTAATCCATGGCACAGAACCGGTCAGAATCAACAGGAATAAACACCATGAAAATTGTCAACTTTAAAATTAATGGTAAAAATAAATTCGGCATCTTTAATGATAAAGGAATTATTGATGCCAGTGCGATTTATGGTAATCGCTATTCATCATTGAAAGCTTTTCTGGAGCATGAAGATGTTGCTAGTCTGGAAGCGATCGCGAGCTTATCTGCTGATTATTCGATTGAGGAGATCGAGTTTATTCCGGTAATTGATAACCCTAACAAAATTATTTGTGTAGGGATGAATTACAGTGAAAAACGCCTCGAATTCAATGAGCTGAATCCGGAGCCTACGCTATTTGTACGCTTTGCCGACTCCCAAACTGGCCATCTAAACTTCGTCAACAAACCGGCTGAATCCCGGGAGTTCGATTACGAGGGAGAGCTGGCGGTAATTATCGGTAAAAAATGCTCACAGGTCAGCGAACATGACGCGCTGAAATACGTTGCAGGCTATAGCTGTTATATGGATGGCTCAGCACGTGACTGGCAACACACCTGGTATACCGCCGGTAAAAACTGGCCACGCACAGGCGCATTTGGCCCGTACTTAACCTGCAGTGACGAAATTCCTGATCCACATAATTTACAAATCCGGACATTTCTGAACTCACAGGAGGTGCAGTGTGATAATACCAAAAATATGATACACAAAATTCCTTATCTTATTTCTTATATCAGTACCTTTACCCCATTAAGTGCTGGCGACGTAATTATTACTGGCTCTCCAGGCGGAGTGGGCAAAAAAAGAACGCCACCACTTTTTTTGAAAGAGGGTGATTGTATTGAAGTGGAAATAGAAGGCCTGGGACGCTTAAAAAATCATATCAAAGAATCTGTCACAGCATAATAAAAACAATATTAAATCATCTTCACCTCTTAAGGAAGTCATGCATCCTATTACAATTAAGGCGGACTTATGAATCACGTTGAAAGTAATGCCCTACAACAAAGTAAAAAACTGCCTGAGACGCGTTCGCTAAGCGCTCTGTCGGGGAAAGAAATTTGTTCAGTACCTGTTTGGTTTTTTTTGATCATGTGTATTGTTATCGGTGCAGCAGCATGGTTTGGTACGCTACCCAAAAACATGATTGGCGGACTGGCGATAATCATGTCTTTAGGGTTTATTCTATCCACTATTGGTAAGAATATCCCGATGGTTAAGGATATTGGGGGGCCAGCGATATTTTGCCTGATGATCCCCTCGATTTTAGTCTTTTATCATGTGATCCCCCAGAACGTACTGGACTCCGTTCATGTATTAATGAAGGATGCCAACTTCCTGTACTTTGTTATCGCGACGCTGGTTGTCGGCAGTATCCTTGGCATGAACCGTATTATTCTGGTTCAGGGGATGATCAGAATGTTCGTTCCGTTATTGGTGGGAACCATCACGGCGGTAGGTGTCGGTCTGTTGGTCGGAAAAGCGGTGGGTTACACTTTTTATCATACATTTTTCTTTATCATCGTTCCTATTATTGGGGGCGGCATTGGGGAGGGAATTTTACCGCTGTCTCTCGCTTACTCCTCTATCCTTGGTACCACCCCGGATATCTATGTCGCACAGCTGGTCCCTGCTGCTGTCATCGGGAACATTTTTGCTATCGTATGCGCGGGTTTCCTCTCTAAGCTGGGAAAGATGAAACACGAACTCAGTGGCAACGGCATGCTGATCCGAACAGCTGAAGATAACGCAATATTCAATAACATCACTGAAGATGGTAATGGTAAAACCGATTATTCCCTGATGGGGGCCGGTTTATTGATGATTTGTTGCTTCTTCATTTTTGGGGGCCTGCTGGAGCGGATTGTGCATATTCCTGGTCCGGTACTAATGATTGTCATGGCGGTTATTTGTAAATACGCAGATGTTATCCCCGGCAAAATGGAGGCGGGCTCGAAGTCTTGCTACAAGCTGATTTCCACTTCGCTAATTTGGCCGACTATGATTGGTCTCGGTATGCTGTATGTCCCGCTTGAAAGCGTGGTATCGGTGTTTTCTGTTGCGTATGTGGCGGTTTGTGCCTCAGTGGTGCTTTCAATGGCCCTCGTGAGCTTTTGCCTTGCCCGATTCCTGAACATGTATCCTGTAGAAGCCTCTATAGTGACCGTTTGTCATAGCGGACTCGGTGGCACTGGTGACGTTGCCATTCTCTCTGCCTGCGACCGTATGGAGCTCATGCCTTTCGCGCAAATATCTACCCGTATTGGTGGCGCCTCTACCGTTATCCTTGCAACAATGCTGCTGGCCATTTTTTCCTGATATTTTTGCCGCCCCGTTAAAAGGGGCGGCTGTCAGAAAAAGATGTCACTAAAATAGCTTTCGAGAAAAGTAATACACTTTTGGGTTTTAATCGATTCGTCCAGTTTGTTCGGGTACAACGCCCACACCGAAGCTTTTTCATAATAGTCAGGTAAAACTTGAATCAGATCGCCAGATTCAATATAACGCTTTGCATCCCATTCGCTTCTGAGAGCAATACCATGATCGTCAAGTGCCCAGTGCAGAATCACTTCACCATTATTCGATGACAGATTGCCTTCCACCCGTACCGTCTCTTGCTTTTGACCATCGGTAAGATGCCAAAGGCCAAAGGTTAACCCTTTTTCCTGTAAAAAAAGACATTTATGGCGGGTTAAATCTGGCAGTGATTCAGGTAAATTATGTTGATTAAGGTAACCAGGCGATGCGCAAAGAATGCGCCTGTTATCGGCGATTTTTTTTGCATAGTAGCGTTCGTGAACCTCCTCCCCGACCATAATTTCTAAATCAATATTTTCTTTAATCAAATCCAGTTTTGTATCTGTTAAAGTGAGTTTTATCTTTAACTCAGGGTTTAATTTAGAAAACGTGGACAGTGGTGTAGTAAGATGATTTTTGCCAAAACCAAATGAACTACAAATATGAAGATTGCCTTTAATATCTTTTTTTGTATTGACGATTATATCCATCGCCACATTATTTTTTCTGATGATTTCTTCGGCCTGAATGAGCGCAACTTCCCCCGCTGCTGTCAGGCGCATTTCTCGGGTATTACGGTGCAGCAGCTTGGTATTCAATGTTTGCTCAAGTGCGGCAATCCGCTTGGTCACCCAGGCATTTGAAAAACCGAGTTCCACTGCTGCATCTGTAAAACTGTTATGGCGTACCACCGCCAGAAAAACTTCCAGGTCTTCCACATGAGGCCATTTCCTCTTCATCAGCGATGATCCTTGTTGTGTATTCACAGAGTTAATAGCTTATGGGAAATGCAATCCCCAAAACAGAGGAGATTGCTTCCAGGATAAGCAGTGTGTTACTAACATTAAAATCCAGGCCTTTATTTGTATTGCCGTTAAAGAGTTAAAGTCAAGAATGAATGATCGGGGAAGTCAATCCCTTTACCATTGGAGACAGTTGTCAGTCTTGATGTCACTCAAAAATTTTCGCTGGTACCACGGCTACCGGAAAGATAAGCAGAAAATTTTCTCTAAATACGGATGATTCTCCCCTGATTCGATGGCAGGTTACGATGCCATTTTCGACTGCTGGCTGACCAGCGAAGGCACGGTCCAGTTCCGGCATAGCAAGTTTCTCTGTCAGTTGATCAATCAATGACGTTTGCTCTACCCTTTCCGTTTTTAGCCCAGGGCTGCTGTTACAGCCCTGATAACCTTAGACTTCAATCGATTCAGAGATCTCTAACGCATCATCGATCTCAATGCCCAGATAACGGACTGTGCTTTCCTGTTTTTTATGGCCCAAGAGAAGTTGGATCACCCGGAGATTCTTGGTTTTCTTGTAGATTAGGTAAGGTTTTGAACTCATTGAAAAAAGCGGACATATGATAGTAAAAGCCGCCTGGCGGCGGCTCTCATCTGGAGGGAAACTTATGTGCTGCTTTTACGATATAAAGCAACCGAACCAGCGAGGATCAACAGAAACGATCCGCTGATACGGTTCATCCATTTAATACCGCCTGCTTTCCAGAGGCTGACGGTTTTCTTACCCACAATCGCATAGCCCAGCATCACCGCCACATCGATTAAAACAATCACTGCCGCCAGACTGGCATACTGCGGCAAGGCTGGTTGCGCCGTACTGACGAACTGAGGGAGCAATGCAGTCATGAAGATATAATATTTAGGATTGCTCATGGCGATAAAGAAGCTTTTGAGAAAAAGTGAACGACGCGCCGGAGTCGTATCCTCTAGGCCACCAGGCAAAGAAGTGTTCGAAGAAAGCAACATCCGCAAGCCGATAAAAGCAAGCCACGCAGCCCCAATCCACTTCAGGGTGACAAAAAGGGTTTCTGAAGCAGCCAGAACAACGCCGAGTCCTAAACCGACCAGCGCTACCAGAAGGATATCTGCTGCTGCTGCGCCAATAATCCCCCATATCGCCCGTCTGATACCAAAGCGGGCCGCATTATTGAGAGCAAGCAGAACAGTCGGGCCGGGAGTGACGATACCGGCAGACATAATCAGGGCAAAAGCCATAAGGGCAGTTAAAGACATAAAATCATCCTCGCCAAAACTTGCACTATATCAGCAACAGAAGCCGGTGAGGAATGGTTTGGGAGATGGGAGTTAACGGCTCGCTTGTTGAAGATTGACCCCCGTCATTCGCTTGAGAACCCGCCAACAATTTAAACAGCATTTTGATTAGCAAGGTCAGTTATTGGCACAAACCAGACTGTCAGATTCGATTGCGATCTATCTACGATTACTCCAGGTCTGGTTTGAGCCAATGCACCTTTGCGGGGAAAGCACCAGTCCAGTTCAAAACTCAGCCCACAAGTTTTAACCCCGTTTTCCCGCTTTCAACAATGCTCCCGCTATCGGCCTTGCTAACAAAATCAGTCCACCATTGCATCATTGGACGTCGTTGCTCAAGATAATCGCTTCGATTATAAGCTCGTCGTACCTCATTTTTGTCTATATGAGCCAATGCTGCCTCAATAACATCAGGCGGAAACCCTTGCTCATTGAGAGCTGTACTTGCGATAGAACGCAAACCATGGGAAACGAGAACGCCTCCTAAACCAGCACGCTTGAGTGCTGCATTCACTGTTTGGCTGTTCATCGGCTGGGTTGGTTTGATGCGACTGGGAAAGATAAATTCTCGGCCACCACTGAGAGACTTCATCATTTCCAGAATAGCGATAGCTCCATCAGGTAATGGAACCGTATGGTCCCGATTCATCTTCATTCGAGCAGCAGGAATTTTCCATTCGCTAGCATCAAAATCGATCTCATCCCATCGAGCTTCAGCGGCTTCGGCAGGGCGGGTAATGGTGAGAAGCTGCCACATGAACAGGCATCGTGTGGACAGGCTGATACTCGCCATGCGTATAGTCTGCATTAGTTGTGGGAGTTGATCCGGGCGGATACTAGGCATGTTTTTCTTCTGCGGTTTCTCGAACGCTTTCCCGATGTTTACGCTGGGAACTGCATCAATCAAGCCTGTGTTCTGCGCATAAATCATGACTTCGTTAATACGCTGACAAAGGCGGCGAACAGTCTCTAATGCACCTCTGGCCTGAACCGGCTGAACTGCTTTAACCAGAGTATGAGCCTTAATCTCAGTGACACTGATATCACCGATTGCCGGGAAAACATCTCTCTCAAGAGAGCGCCAGATATCGTCGGCATAGTCCTCTGTTACGCTGGTTTTCTTCACATTCCACCAACGCTCGGCAACTAATAAGAAGGTGTTGGTTTTAGCTTCTTGAGAATTCCTCACCTGTTCTTTCTGATGCTCCTGAGGATCAATGTCTTTTGCTAATAAAACTCGAGATTCAGCTCTTAGTTTACGCGCATCAGAAAGTGAGACGGCAGGGTAGGCTCCAAAGCTCTGCTTAGTTCGCTGCTTTGTCAGAGGTCGATAGTAACGGAACTGCCAGAGCTTACTACCGCTGGACTTGATTAGCAGAGTAAGCCCATCACCATCATACAGCTGGTAATCGGCATCTTTAGGTTTGGCGGCTTTGATTTCCGTATCGGTTAAAGGCTTGGTTTTTCTTGCCATGGGGAGTCTCCATGCGTTTAGGCCCAACGAAAACAATAGAGCTTTCCGTTGGGCCTATCAATGGGCCTAAAAGGTTCGGATTTAATTAGTTCTCTTCGGACTTCGCGGGACAAATTCAGGGCACAAAAAAGCCCGCAGGGCTTGCGCCGTGCGGGCTCTTAGGACTTCATCGGATGACTCTGGTAATCACCGATGGAGAATTTTGGTGGAGCTGGCGGGAGTTGAACCCGCGTCCGAAATTTCTACATCCTCGGTACTACATGCTTAGTTTGTCTTTACATTCGCACGCCAGCTGCGAACAAACACGCCACTAACGTACTAGCCTGATTAGTTTTAACGCTTCAACCCCAGGCAGGGCTTCCACGCGATCTCTTTTGGGTTTGACCTCTCTTGAATCCCCGTCTTAAGAGCGGAAGCTAGGGAGAGAGGGCTCAGAGCAGGTTATTAAGCTGCTAAAGCGTAGTTTTCGTCGTTTGCGACTATTTTTTTGCGGCTTTTTACGAGGCAAACCGCCCCTCGGCATGCACCTTGGGTTTCGCAAATCCCGTCGAATCCAGAATCAGCCCCAATAGTGTTGAACTGAGTATACCAGATTTTACATCCTGGATACCAGCCCGGAACGCTAACTTATTGAATAGTACAATAAGTGCGCAGAATCAACGTCCTGCGTTTTTCATAATACGTGCTTTGTCGAGCTGCCATTCGCGCTCTTTCAGATCGGTACGTTTGTCGTGCTGTTTTTTACCCTTCGCTACGCCAACTTTCACTTTGCACCAGGCATTTTTCCAGTACAGCGACAGGGCAACCACGGTGAAGCCTTCACGGTTAATGCGCCCATAAAGGGACTCCAGTTCACGCTTGTTCAGCAGCAGCTTACGGGTACGCGTTGGGTCACACACGTAGTGTGACGAGGCGACGGTCAGCGGCGTGAAGTTGGCACCGAACAGGAAGGCTTCGCCATCTTTCAGGATCACGTAGCTATCACCGATGTTGGCTTTCCCGGCGCGCAGCGATTTTACTTCCCAGCCCTGCAATGCAAGGCCAGCTTCGAATTCTTCTTCAATAAAATACTCGTGGCGAGCACGCTTGTTGAGCGCAATGGTCGCCGAGCCTGGTTTATGTGCTTTTTTCTTCGTCATAAGTATCGTAAAGCCATCGGTAATCTGATTTCAAAAAGTCACCTCATTGCGTCCTGTGAGGTCTAACGCGCTATATTAGCACGAGATGAGGCTTAGCGTTTTTTTAACAGGTGATAAATGTTATTATTTGTCGGTTGTGTGACCATGGGAAATGCTATGCCTCAGATTAGCCGTACTGCGCTTGTTCCATACAGCGCGGAACAAATGTATCAGTTAGTGAACGACGTTCAGTCTTATCCAGAGTTTATTCCGGGATGTACCGGGAGCCGAGTGCTGGAGTCTGGCCCGACGCAGATGACGGCGGCGGTCGATGTCTCCAAAGCGGGGATCAGCAAGACGTTCACCACCCGCAATACGCTGACGAGCAATCAGAGTATTTTGATGCATCTGGTAGATGGTCCGTTTAAAACCCTGATGGGTGGCTGGAAGTTTACCCCCCTCAGCGCTGATGCCTGTCGCATCGAGTTCCAGCTGGACTTTGAGTTTACCAATAAACTGATTGAGCTGGCGTTTGGCCGCATCTTTAAAGAGCTGGCCTCGAATATGGTTCAGGCGTTCACGACCCGCGCCAAAGAGGTTTACAGTGTCGCATAAGATAGCTGTCGAGGTGGTGTATGCGCTGCCGGAGAAGCAATATCTGCAGCGTGTGATGCTGGACGAAGGTGCGACCGTTGAGGCGGCTATTCGCGCTTCTGGCATCCTTGAGCTTCGTCGTGACATCGACCTGGCGAAAAATAAAGTCGGCATTTACAGCCGTCCGGTCAAACTGGCTGATGTGGTGAATGAGGGTGACAGGGTCGAAATTTATCGCCCGCTGATTGCCGACCCGAAAGAGCTGCGTCGCCAGCGTGCGGAGAAATCGGGTAAGTAGTTCGCTCTTCACCTTAAGCCTGATCTCAAAGGGGCGAGGGGGATGAAGGAAAACAAAAAAGGTGCTCATTGAGCACCTTTTTGCATCTCTGACACCTGATTATTTGGTCAGGGCAGGCTTGTTGTCGATGTTGGTCAACACACCGGCGCTGCTGAAGGTCAGCGTCAGGGTCTGCTGGGACGCGTCTTCATGGCCCGGCTGCTGACGGAATACATAGAACCAAGTGTTTGTGCCGAACGGATCGGACATCATTGGGGTTCCAAGTGCATAAGCGACCTGCTGTTGTGTCATCCCCACACGGATTTTGGACACATCGTTAGGGGTAAGGTAGTTCCCCTGGTTGATATCAGGACGGTAAACCACTTTCTCCAGAGTGGAACAGCCTGCGGTCAACATCAGAAGAACCGCTGCGGCAGCGGTCAGCATTTTACAACGCATAGTGATTTGATTCCTTTTCGGGCCCGAGCAGAACGCGGCTCATATGTTATATGCCGATGATAATAGACCTTGCCCCACTTTGAAACCGGTCTGGCGGCGTTTTTGTTGTTCTCTATGACCCTGAGATCCCGAAAAAGTTTATGCCGCCAGCAGTTCTTTCGCGTTCGCGAGCGTATTTCGCGTGACTTCACTGCCGCCCAGCAGGCGTGCCAGCTCCTGCAGACGTGCGCGTTTATCCAGTGGCTTCATGTGCGTTTCCGTCATTTCACCGTCAGTTTCTTTGCTGACGATAAAGTGATGATGACCACACCCGGCCACCTGCGGCAGGTGGGTAACACACATGACCTGCGTTGATTCACCCAACTGGCGCAACAGTTTGCCGACGACCGCCGCCGTAGGGCCGCTGATCCCCACGTCCACTTCATCGAAAATCAGCGCCGGGGTTTCCATTTTACGTGCGGTAATCACCTGAATCGCCAGCGCGATACGCGACAGTTCACCGCCGGAAGCCACTTTAGAGATGGGCTGCAACGGCTGCCCCGGGTTGGTGGTGACGCGGAATTCAATACGGTCCGCACCTTCCGCCGTCAGATGGTTCTCTTCGAAACGGACATTGATGGTGAATACGCCGTGCGGCATCGCCAGAGTGTGCATGCTGTCGGTGATGTGCTGACTCAGTTCCTGGGCGTAATGTTGACGGATCTCATGCAGCTGTTTCGCCGTCGTCAGCGCCTGTTCATGGTGCAGGTTCACCGCCAGTGACAGGGTTTCCAGCGAGTCAGCCTGATCGTCAAGCTGCTGTTGTTCATCAAGCAGGGACTGATAGTAGCCAGGCAGCTCTTCTGGCGTAACGTGGTGCTTACGCGCCAGCGAGATCTGACGGGAGATGCGTTGCTCCAGTTCAAACAGACGGTTCGGGTCGAGATCCAGACGTTCACAGTAGTGGCGCAGTTCGTCACTGGCTTCTGAAATCTGAATCGCGGCCTCTTCCAGCATATCCAGTACGCCAGAGAGTTTGCTGTCCATGCCGGCCAGCTCGGTGATGAGTTGACGAACATTATACAGCTGGCTCTGCAGGTTCACGTCTTCACCGTCAGCCAGCATGTTAAGGGCATTCTGGCTGGTTGAGAGCAGGTGACCGCTGTTAGCCAGGCGCTTGTACTCTTCGTCGATAAGCTCAAATTCACCCGCCTGCGGGCTAAATTCGTTGAGTTCTTTAAGCTGGTATTCCAGAAGCTCAGCACGGGCGGCACGCTCCTGGCTTTGCTGCTGGTGCTGGGCAAGCTCACGGCAGCTTTGATGCCACTGGCGATAGTGCTCCGCCATTCGCTGAGTAAGTGCGTACTCACCTGCATAGCCATCAAGCAGCGCTTTCTGCTGCTCCGGTTTAATGAGTTGCTGGTGCGCGTGCTGGCCGTGGATCTGAATGAGTAACTGGCCGAGCTCGCGAAGCTGGGAAAGCGGGACTGCAGTGCCGTTGATAAAGCCGCGGGAACGACCATCGCTGCTGATAACGCGACGAAGTAAACACTCACGTCCGTCTTCCAGCTGGTTCTCTTCGAGCCAGCGCAGGGCGGCAGGGGTATCTTTCAGGGAGAAGCGAGCGCAGAGATCGGCACGGTTTGCGCCCCTGCGCACCATGTCACCTTCTGCACGGCCGCCGAGGCACAAGCCGAGGGCATCTATGGCAATGGATTTACCCGCACCGGTTTCCCCGGTGATCGCCGTCATGCCGCTGTGGAAATCGATCTCAAGCTCACGAACTATGGCAAAGTTGCTGATGGTCAGTTGTGCCAGCATAATTGTTTTCCTGTATGAAAAACCATGACTGTGTTTTCATACAGTATAAACTGGTTTTATATACAGTAAAGTACTGGATGCAAAATCAGAACAATTTTTTTGACCAGCCAAGCTTCGAGCTTAATGTATTGAAATAGCTGTAATCTTTCGGGTGAATAAGATTCAGGTGGTAATCACACCGACGAATGAGAACATCTTCACCTTCCTGAATAGGCAGCGCAATCTGGCTGTCGCAGCTGATCTCCAGATCGTTACGACGGTGCGAGAAACGCAGACGGATGGTGCTGCTGCTGTTGATCACCAGCGGACGCGCCGAGAGCGTGTGCGGGAACATCGGTACCAGGGTGATGGCATCCAGTGAAGGGGTGAGGATCGGGCCACCCGCAGAGAGCGAGTAGGCAGTCGACCCTGTCGGCGTGGAGATAATCAGCCCGTCAGAACGCTGCGAGAAGGCGAAGATTTCGTCGATATAGACTTCGAACTCAATCATGTGCGCCACTTTGCCGGGGTGGAGCACCACTTCGTTAATCGCGGTGCTGATGCGCTTCTGGCAGTCCTGCTGACACACCTGCGCTTCCAGCAAAAAGCGTTTTTCGCTGATATAATGACCTTCCAGCACGTCGGCCAGCTGCTGCTGGGCGTTGTCCGGATCGAGGTCGGTCAGAAAGCCGAGATTGCCGCGGTTGATACCGATGACCTTGATGTCATAACGCGCGAGCGTTCGGGCCGCGCCGAGCATATTGCCGTCGCCACCGACCACCACGGCGAGATCCGCCTGCTGGCCAATTTCCGCCAGCGTGCCGGTTTTGACGCTCTTCAGCTGCAGCTCCTGGGCAATCTGCTGTTCGACCATCACTTCATAGCCTTTGCTACACAGCCAGCGATACAACATTTCATGTGTCGTCAATGCGGTAGGGTGACGCGGATGCCCGACGATCCCAATACACCTGAAATGATTATTCATTTTCTGGAGGTCCTTGTGCCTGATGAATGATGACAATCTGTCTTGTTCCCTTGAATCCCGGAAACTGATCCCCATAATAAGCGAAGTTAGCGATATGAATGCAGAAAAACGCGGAGAAATTCATGAGTAGTAAAGAACAGAAAACGCCTGAGGGGCAAGCCCCTGAAGAAATTATCACGGAACAGCACGATGATGTTGAGGCTGTAGAGCCGGACGCATCTGCTGAGCAGGTGGACCCGCGCGATGAAAAAATTGCGAATCTGGAAGCTCAGCTGGTAGAAGCACAGAATCGCGAACGCGACAGTGTTCTGCGCATCAAGGCGGAAATGGAAAACCTGCGCCGTCGTACCGAGCAGGACGTTGAGAAGGCGCATAAATTTGCGCTGGAGAAATTCATCAACGAACTGCTGCCGGTGATTGATAGCCTGGATCGTGCACTGGAAGTGGCTGATAAAGCTAACCCGGACAACACCGCGATGATTGAAGGTATCGAACTGACGCTGAAATCCATGCTGGATGTGGTACGTAAGTTTGGCGTGGAAGTGGTTGGCGATACCAACGTTCCGCTGGATCCAAACGTACACCAGGCGATTGCGATGGTGGAATCAGAAGACGTTGAAGCCGGTAAAGTGCTTGGCGTGATGCAGAAAGGTTATACCCTGAACGGTCGTACCATTCGTGCTGCAATGGTTACCGTGGCGAAAGCGAAAGCGTAATTTGCCATCTGTAGTGCCGGGTGGCGGCTTGCGCCGTACCCGGCCTACTCTCTACTCAGCAATACTTTCCCGAATCGGTTTTACCGGCAGGACTTTTACCTGCTTAATCATATTGTCCTGCACGTCCAGGATATCTATATCGTACTGCTCAATGCGCACCCGCGTGCCCGCCGCCGGGATCTCTTCCAGTGCTTCCAGAATCATCCCGTTTATGGTGCGTGCTTCATCTTCCGGTAAATGCCAGTTAAAGGCTTTATTGAGCTCGCGAATGTTCGCGCTGCCGTCGATCAGCACCGAGCCGTCGTTTTGCGGGGTGACTTCTTCCGCAAGGGAAGGGGACATTGAGGTGGTAAAGTCCCCGACAATCTCTTCCAGAATATCTTCAACCGTCACCAGCCCCTGAATATCCCCGTACTCATTGACCACCAGGCCGACCTTCTTCTTGTTACGCTGGAACTTCACCAGCTGGGTGCTGAGCGGCGTTCCTTCCGGCACGTAATAAATTTCGTCGGCGGCGCGGAGCATCACCTCTTTGGTGAACTCTTTTTTCTCGGTCATCAGACGATAAGCTTCACGCACGCGCAGCATGCTGATGGCATCGTCCAGAGAGTCGCGGTACAGCACGATACGCCCGTGCGGGGAGTGGGTCAGCTGGCGGACGATGGCTTTCCAGTCGTCATTGATATCAATGCCGACGATCTCGTTACGCGGCACCATGATGTCGTTAACGCTGACCTTTTCCAGATCCAGTACCGACAGCAGCATGTCCTGATTACGCCGGGAGATCTGTGAGCGTGATTCATGCACGATGGTCCGCAGCTCTTCTTTGCTGAGCGCGCTGCTGATGGTGACGTCTGCTTTGATACCGATCATCCGCATCAGAACACGCGTCACCATGTTCAGTAACCAGACCAGCGGCATCATCAGGATCAGCAGCGGTGCCAGCAGGAAGCTGCTGGGGTAGGCCACTTTTTCCGGGTAGAGCGCGGCGATGGTTTTAGGCAACACTTCTGCAAACACCAGCACCACAAACGTCAGCACACCGGTGGCAATGGCGACGCCGGCGTTGCCGTACAGGCGCATCCCAACGATGGTACCGAGCGCAGAGGCAAGAATGTTGACGAGGTTGTTACCGATGAGCACCAGACTGATCAGACGATCCGGTTGACGCAGCAGTTTTTCGACGCGACGGGCGGCACGGTTACCCTGCTTAGCACGATGACGTAACCGGTAGCGGTTTAAGGTCATCATGCCGGTTTCCGAGCCGGAGAAATAGGCGGAGATGACCACCATGACGATCAGCGTAATGATCAGCGTGGTGGTAGAGATGTGTTCCAGGGGGAACTCCTTTGTTACTTAGCCAGCAAATTGCTGTATGAAGCGGCTGCCAAAATAGGCAAGGGTGAGAATGCCCGCGCCCGCGACGTTGAACCAGACCACGCGCCGACCGCGCCAGCCTTCATGATAATGGCCCCATAACAGGACAATATAGACAAACCACGCGATGATGGAGAGGACCGCTTTATCGATATTCTCCACGCTGAACAGGTTTTTCATATAAAACAAGCCCGTGCACAGCGTTAACGTCAGCAGCACGACACCGACCTGCGTGATGTGGAACATCTTACGCTCAATCACCATCAGCGGCGGCATCTCATGGTTAAAGGCCAGCTTTTTGTTTTTCAGCTGGTAGTCAATCCAGGCGAGCTGCATGGCATAGAGCGCGGCGATAATGAGCGTTGCATAAGCGAAGAGTGACAGGCCAATATGCACCAGCATTCCCGGCGTCGCTTCCAGATGCGTAATAAACTCATTGGGCATAAACGTGGCCAGGGCCAGGTTGATTAGCGCGAAGGCATACACAATCGGCAGTAGCAGCCAGCCGCGGTTTTTAGAGGCGACAATGGTCATCACCGTACAGATCATCAGGCTGACCAGCGAGCCGACGTTGAGCACGCTCAGGTTCTGTACGCTGCCATCGCCGGGGATAATGCGCGATTCCAGCGCGAACGCATGGCTTATCAGTGCGATTACCGCCGAAAGAATAGCCATGCGTCGCCAGCCGCTGTTTTTTTGCAGCAGTCCAGGAATGATCAGCGCGAGGCTGACAGAGTAGGCAACAAGGGCGATCAGTGCGAAAACAGGCATATAGGCATCGACAGTTGTCTTAATAAGAAAGAGAAGCAGTATAACGTTACGTGACGCCTGCTCCAACCGTTGCATAACAACAAAGCCGCCTTCATGTTATACTCCGGCAAAATTCTGTGTATGTGTCGCTGCCAGCGACCCAACGTTTCTACTCAGGCGAGAGACAATGTTTGATAATTTAACCGATCGTTTGTCGCGCACGCTGCGCAACATCAGCGGCCGCGGACGCCTTACCGAAGACAACATCAAGGAAACGCTGCGCGAAGTGCGCATGGCGCTGCTGGAAGCAGACGTCGCGTTGCCGGTTGTTCGTGATTTTATCAACCGCGTTAAAGAGAAGGCGGTTGGTCATGAAGTTAACAAGAGCCTGACCCCGGGTCAGGAGTTCGTCAAAATCGTCCGTAACGAACTGGTTTCGGCGATGGGCGAAGAGAACCAGGTGCTTAACCTGGCGGCACAGCCACCGGCCGTCGTGCTGATGGCAGGCCTGCAGGGTGCGGGTAAAACCACCAGTGTGGGTAAGCTGGGTAAATTCCTGCGTGAAAAGCACAAGAAAAAAGTGCTGGTCGTTTCTGCGGACGTCTATCGCCCGGCGGCGATTAAACAGCTGGAAACCCTGGCGCAGCAGGTCAGCGTGGATTTCTTCCCGTCTGACGTTGCCCAGAAGCCTGTCGACATCGTTAACGCGGCGCTGAAAGAGGCGAAGCTGAAATTCTACGACGTGCTGCTGGTGGATACCGCCGGTCGTCTGCACGTTGACGAAGCGATGATGGATGAGATCAAACAGGTGCATGCCGCTATCAATCCGGTAGAGACCCTGTTTGTTGTTGACGCCATGACCGGTCAGGATGCGGCGAACACCGCGAAAGCATTTAACGAAGCGCTGCCGTTAACCGGCGTAGTGCTGACCAAAGTGGACGGTGACGCCCGCGGCGGTGCGGCGCTTTCGATTCGTCATATCACCGGCAAGCCGATTAAATTCCTCGGTGTGGGTGAGAAAACCGAAGCGCTGGAGCCGTTCCACCCGGACCGTATCGCCTCCCGTATCCTCGGCATGGGCGACGTGCTGTCCCTTATCGAAGATATCGAGAGCAAGGTTGACCGCGCCCAGGCTGAGAAGCTGGCCAGCAAGCTGAAAAAAGGCGACGGTTTTGACCTGACCGATTTCCTTGAGCAGCTGCGTCAGATGAAAAACATGGGCGGCATGGCAAGCCTGATGGGCAAACTGCCGGGCATGGGCCAGATCCCTGACAACGTAAAAGCGCAGATGGATGACAAGGTGCTGGTGCGTATGGAGGCGATCATCAACTCGATGACCCTCAAGGAACGTGCTAACCCGGACATCATCAAAGGGTCCCGCAAACGCCGTATCGCAGCCGGTTGCGGCATGCAGGTGCAGGACGTAAACCGCCTTCTGAAACAGTTCGACGACATGCAGCGCATGATGAAGAAAATGAAGAAAGGCGGCATGGCGAAGATGATGCGTGGCATGAAGGGCATGATGCCGCCAGGATTCCCTGGCCGTTAATCGCCTGGCAGCTGGCTATTTTGATGCCGGGGTGTGCCCGAAAAGCACACCCTGGCCGTCTTTTGCAGCAGAGTTTTAACTGCTGATTGCATTTTCCCCAGAAATCAGTAAAATTTTCGGGCTTTTAATATGACACCCGGGCTCCGTTCCTCGATGGGGCCCGGTTGTTTTATTCACACAAGAGGATGTTATGGTAACTATTCGTTTAGCACGTCACGGCGCTAAAAAGCGTCCGTTCTACCAGGTTGTTGTTACTGACAGCCGTAATGCACGCAACGGTCGCTTCATTGAGCGCGTTGGTTTCTTCAACCCGATCGCTTCTGGTTCTGAAGAAGAAACCCGTCTGGATCTGGATCGTATCGCTCACTGGGTTGGCCAGGGCGCTACTGTTTCCGATCGCGTTGCTACGCTGATCAAAGCAGCAAACAAAGCAGCTTAATCTGTCACGGTGGTCATGATGAGCAATAAAGCACCTGTTGAACCGATTGTATTGGGCAAAATGGGTTCTTGCTACGGTATTCGTGGTTGGCTCAGAGTGTTTTCCTCCACTGAAGACGCTGATAGCATTTTTAATTACCAGCCCTGGTTTATCCAGAAAGCCGGTAAGTGGGAAGAGGTCGAGCTGGAAAGCTGGCGTCACCACAATCAGGACATCATCATCAAGCTGAAAGGCATTGACGATCGTGATGCCGCGAATGCACTGACTAATTGTGAAATTATCGTGGATTCGTCGCAGTTGCCGCAGCTGGAAGAGGGCGACTACTACTGGAAAGACCTTATGGGTTGCCAGGTGGTCACCACTGAAGGTTATAGCCTGGGGAAAGTCATCGACATGATGGAAACCGGGTCAAATGACGTTCTCGTCATTAGGGCAAACCTGAAAGATGCATTTGGCATCAAGGAGCGGTTGGTTCCGTTCCTCGATGGACAGGTTATCAAGAAAGTCGATCTCGCTACTCAAACGATTGAAGTAGATTGGGATCCTGGTTTTTAAATTCTCCGGATAAACGGTAAAAGACGGCGCTATGTGGATTGGCATAATTAGCCTGTTTCCTGAAATGTTCCGCGCGATTACCGATTACGGGGTAACTGGCCGGGCAGTAAAGAATGGCCTGCTGAACATCCAGAGCTGGAGTCCTCGTGACTTTACGCATGACCGGCACCGTACCGTGGACGATCGTCCTTACGGCGGCGGACCGGGGATGTTAATGATGGTGCAACCCTTACGGGACGCCATTCACACAGCAAAAGCCGCGGCAGGTGAAGGCGCGAAGGTGATTTATCTGTCACCTCAGGGACGCAAGCTTGATCAAGCGGGCGTCAGCGAACTGGCGACGAATCAAAAATTGATTCTGGTCTGTGGTCGCTACGAAGGGATAGATGAGCGCGTAATTCAAACCGAGATTGACGAAGAATGGTCTATCGGCGATTACGTACTCAGCGGTGGTGAGTTACCAGCGATGACGCTGATTGACTCCGTTGCCCGGTTCATTCCGGGTGTACTGGGCCATGAAGCTTCGGCAACGGAAGATTCCTTTGCTGATGGGTTGCTGGACTGTCCACACTATACTCGTCCTGAAGTGTTAGAAGGGATGGAAGTACCGGCGGTGTTACTGTCAGGAAACCATGCTGAGATACGTCGCTGGCGTTTGAAGCAGTCGCTGGGCCGAACCTGGCTTAGAAGACCTGAACTTCTGGAAAACCTGGCTCTGACTGAAGAGCAAGCAAAGTTGCTGGCCGAGTTCAAAAAAGAACACGCGCAACAGCAGCATGAACATGATGGGAATGCGTAATACGCTCCCGAATATCAGTTTACCCAGGATAAGAGATTAAATTATGAGCAACATTATTAAGCAACTTGAACAAGAGCAGATGAAGCAGGACGTACCTTCCTTCCGTCCAGGTGACACCGTGGAAGTGAAAGTATGGGTTGTTGAAGGTTCCAAAAAACGTCTGCAGGCATTCGAGGGCGTGGTTATCGCTATTCGTAACCGCGGTCTGCACTCTGCATTCACTGTTCGTAAAATTTCCAACGGCGAAGGCGTTGAGCGTGTCTTCCAGACTCACTCTCCGGTAGTTGACAGCATTTCTGTCAAACGTCGTGGTGCTGTTCGTAAAGCTAAACTGTACTACCTGCGTGAGCGTACTGGTAAGGCTGCTCGTATCAAAGAGCGTCTTAACTAAGGTTTCGCTTAAGCGACATCCTGTTAAGAAGGGCTGGCCAATTGGCTGGCCCTTTTTTTATCTGTTTGCTCGTGTTTTAAGGGGTAGTAATCACCACTGCGACGCGGCGGTTCTCGGCGCGGCCCTGGGCGGTCTTGTTACTGGCTATGGGATATTTTTTTCCTAAACCCTGTGTGGTGAGATTGCTGCGCGGAATTTGTCCACCCATAGCCCATGCATCGGCCACGACATTCGCCCGTTTCAATGATAAGCCTTCGTTGTAACTATCTTCACCATAGTTATCGGTGTGTCCATCCATACGGGCATGTGTTAGCCCTGTCGAGGCCAATTTGGCTGCCATGGTTTGGATCTGTTGCTGGCTTTCCGGGAGCAATTTGTAGTCATTTTTTGCGAACAGAATGGCATCTGATAAGCCCAGCGACCAGTCGCCGGCGGATTCAGTAAATCCATAAGATTGCATAGCGGCGACTTGCTCAGGAGTAAACTTTCCCTGAGGGGACTGGCAGCCAGTCAGTATTAGTGAGGTGAAAATCAGGGGTGCTACCAGGTGCTTTATCATATCGATATATCCTTGTTATCTCACCAGCTTTTCGGCACGCTGGTGTTTGGCCTGATACATATTGTGATCGGCAAGCTCTTGTAATTTTTCCGCAGAGGCGTGCTCAATGGTCATCGCGTAACCAATGCTTAATGTCATGGTGGTCTGATGGCCATTATGAAGATCAAACGGGAGATTAAAGATTTGTGTCAGTGCTGAGCATATCTGCTGCACTTCAGATTCCGACTGTACATCATAGAGCACCATCGCGAATTCATCGCCGCCCAGGCGGTATGCTTTATGTCGCAGCCCGCCAAATTCAGCTAACCGTTTTGCTACCTCAATCAAGACACGATCGCCCGTCGCATGACCCCAGGTATCATTGATATATTTGAAATTATCGCCATCAAGAAATAGTAACGCCGACGTTTTTCGGGCATCGGAATTGTTCATCAACGTATTGATACCGCTACGAAACGCTGCGCGGTTAGCCAGCCCGGTTAATGGGTCATGTAGCGCGGTACGCAGAAGCTGCGCATTTTTGGCCTGTAAACGAAGCTGCCACTCTTCCATTTCATCCAGCAGACTGTTGAAGTCGAGAGCGAAGCGGTGAAACTCTGCGATACGTTCTTCCGAAACTCGTCGGGAAAAATTGCGGTTGGAACGCACATCATGTACGACATCGGTGATGTTTTTTAACGCTTCAACCAGACCATTGTGCAAATGGCGGGTGAGGGTAATTGCGATGCCTGATGCCAGCAGAATGCAGGCGGTCAGGACAGCGAGCGAAAACCAGATGAAATGGCTGATTGAACTGTCGCGAGCGGTTAAGCGAACTTCGCCAATGGTTTCACCATTGTGACGAATCGGCTGAACGATGGGGGCAGGGAAGAGCCAGTGGCTTATGAAATTACTGAAAGTATCGCCTGGATCCTTACGGGTGTAATGCCAGGATGCCAGAATATTTTGCTGCTTATCACGCACTTCTGCAGTTGAAAATTGGCCTTGCTGCCCCAGCGCTGCCAGTGTTTCAGTTGCTGCAGAGCCATCGGCAAAAACGACCGCTGCTTCCAGACTGTAAGTCATTGTTGCTGCTGTCAGTGCCAGGTTTTTTTGCGCGTACTGTTTCAGGGTCAGCACCGAGGTCACGGAAAGCAGCAACCAGATCAGCATCATAGTGATAAATATGCTGGTCATACTGATGTTGCGTAATGCTCTTTTAAACGTGGGGCGCTTATTAAGAGAATTATCGTTATCCATCATTTTTCTTCCGTGCGAGCATCAAGACATCCGGGTTGACCTTTACACCGCTACGCGATAAGGCATCCAGGTTTACGGCAAATCTGACGTCATTATTGTGGATGATCAGACAAAAGGCGCTACCAATAATGCACTCGGTATTTTGTTCGGCAATTAATAATAACGCCTTTGACGGATATTGTTCGGTTAATTCCATCTGGAATGTCGGTGACTCGTTGCCAAAATAAAAACCATTGCAGCCTGAAATCATCGCCTCTTGTTGAGTGTGAATGATGACAGGCAGATAAGGCAAAGATGTCGTACCATTCTCTTGTAGGGCGTTACTAAAATGTGAAGATGAAAAGATACATAACTTTGGTGGCCCTGATAGCGCAGGCCAGCGGGTGTAACTGACAATACCGGAAACCATCATACGCACGTTTTTCGCAACGTCAGAAGGTTCCTGAGCGAGTATTGGTGCTCCCGTCAGCAGGAGAATCAGCAGTAAGAACAGTCGGTGAGAAAAACGCATTCAGGGATCCTCACCATCTTCGCTCGAAATGCATCGATATTTTTTCAGAATGCTCATTAAAATATCATTCTTTCATGCGGTCGTCATCAATGTGAGAAATAAAACACAATGAGTAGAATCTCATGTTTAATTTATTTGTGGGGGGTTAATTAATTTAATCGTATTGTGCTGGCATTTTCATCAGCCCCTTTTTGCCATACTTCATGCAGTTGACTGGCATTTTCAACATTGTTGCAGCTGGCAGGAAAGCTTTTACCGGAAAGGCCCCGGGCATAAGTAAAATCGGTCTGGCAAGTTTTCTTTTGTCCTTCGGCATATCCTTTAAGGTATAGACCGCGATCCGCCTGTGAATCGCTAAATGCATCGTCATCTTTTATGGCGCTGGCCGATATCGCATCTTCCATACCGACATCATACCAGTCGGTGCTGGTCAAGGTTGGCGCGTGAGTATAAGGATCAATCTGACATCCGCTAACCAGTAAAGCCAACAAGGGGGCGATAAACTTTTTCATCATTTCTTTCTCCTTTTTCAAAGCATAGCGGATTGTTTTTAAAGGAGGTGTAAATTTATTTGTACGAAATAAGCATCAAAAGCGCGAGTAAATTGTTTCTGTAAAGAAAAATGTACGAAATATGGATTGAAAACTTTACTTTATGTGTTATCGTTACGTCATCCTCGCTGAGGATCAACTATCGCAAACGAGCATAAACAGGATCGCCATCATGCAAAAAGACGCGCTGAATAACGTACATATTACCGACGAACAGGTTTTAATGACTCCGGAACAACTGAAGGCCGCTTTTCCATTGAGCCTGCAACAAGAAGCCCAGATTGCTGACTCGCGTAAAACCATTTCAGATATTATCGCCGGGCGCGATCCTCGTCTGTTGGTAGTATGTGGTCCTTGTTCCATTCATGATCCGGAAACTGCTCTGGAATATGCTCGTCGATTTAAAGCCCTTGCCGCAGAGGTCAGCGATAGCCTCTATCTGGTAATGCGCGTCTATTTTGAAAAACCCCGTACCACTGTCGGCTGGAAAGGGTTAATTAACGATCCCCATATGGATGGCTCTTTTGATGTAGAAGCCGGGCTGCAGATCGCGCGTAAATTGCTGCTTGAGCTGGTGAATATGGGACTGCCACTGGCGACGGAAGCGTTAGATCCAAATAGCCCGCAATACCTGGGCGATCTGTTTAGCTGGTCAGCAATTGGTGCTCGTACAACGGAATCGCAAACTCACCGTGAAATGGCCTCCGGGCTTTCCATGCCGGTTGGTTTTAAAAACGGCACCGACGGCAGTCTGGCAACAGCAATTAACGCTATGCGCGCCGCCGCCCAGCCGCACCGTTTTGTTGGCATTAACCAGGCAGGGCAGGTGGCGTTGCTACAAACTCAGGGGAATCCGGACGGGCATGTGATCCTGCGCGGTGGTAAAGCGCCGAACTATAGCCCTGCGGATGTTGCGCAATGTGAAAAAGAGATGGAACAGGCGGGACTGCGCCCGTCTCTGATGGTAGATTGCAGCCACGGTAATTCCAATAAAGATTATCGCCGTCAGCCTGCGGTGGCAGAGTCCGTGGTTGCTCAGATCAAAGATGGCAATCGCTCGATTATTGGTCTGATGATCGAAAGTAATATCCACGAGGGCAATCAGTCTTCCGAGCAACCGCGCAGTGAAATGAAATACGGTGTATCCGTAACCGATGCCTGCATTAGTTGGGAAATGACCGATGCCTTGCTGCGTGAAATTCATCAGGATCTGAACGGGCAGCTGACGGCTCGCGTGGCTTAAGAGGTTTATTATGGTTGCTGAGTTGACCGCATTACGCGATCAAATTGATGAAGTCGATAAAGCGCTGCTGAATTTATTAGCGAAGCGTCTGGAACTGGTTGCTGAAGTGGGCGAGGTGAAAAGCCGCTTTGGACTGCCTATTTATGTTCCGGAGCGCGAGGCATCTATGTTGGCCTCGCGTCGTGCAGAGGCGGAAGCTCTGGGTGTACCGCCAGATCTGATTGAGGATGTTTTGCGTCGGGTGATGCGTGAATCTTACTCCAGTGAAAACGACAAAGGATTTAAAACACTTTGTCCGTCACTGCGTCCAGTGGTTATCGTCGGCGGTGGCGGTCAGATGGGACGCCTGTTCGAGAAGATGCTGACACTATCGGGTTATCAGGTGCGGATTCTGGAGCAACATGACTGGGATCGAGCGGCTGATATTGTTGCCGATGCCGGAATGGTGATTGTTAGTGTGCCAATCCACGTTACTGAGCAAGTTATCGGCAAATTACCGCCTTTACCGAAAGATTGTATTCTGGTTGATCTGGCATCGGTGAAAAATGGACCATTACAGGCCATGCTGGCGGCGCACGATGGCCCGGTACTGGGTCTACACCCAATGTTCGGTCCGGACAGCGGTAGCCTGGCAAAGCAAGTTGTGGTCTGGTGTGATGGACGTAAGCCGGAAGCATACCAATGGTTTCTGGAGCAAATTCAGGTCTGGGGCGCTCGGTTGCATCGTATTAGCGCCGTCGAGCACGATCAGAATATGGCGTTTATTCAGGCACTGCGCCACTTTGCTACTTTTGCTTACGGGCTGCACCTGGCAGAAGAAAATGTCCAGCTTGAGCAACTTCTGGCGCTCTCTTCGCCGATTTACCGCCTTGAGCTGGCGATGGTCGGGCGACTGTTCGCTCAGGATCCGCAGCTTTATGCCGACATTATTATGTCGTCAGAGCGTAATCTGGCGTTAATCAAACGTTACTATAAGCGTTTCGGCGAGGCGATTGAGCTGCTGGAGCAGGGCGATAAGCAGGCGTTTATTGACAGTTTCCGCAAGGTGGAGCACTGGTTCGGCGATTACGCACAGCGTTTTCAGAGTGAAAGCCGCGTGTTATTGCGTCAGGCGAATGACAATCGCCAGTAATAATCCAGCGCCGGATGATTCACATCATCCGGCACCTTTTCATCAGGTTGGATCAACAGGCACTACGTTCTCACTTGGGTAACAGCCCAATACCTTCATTGAACGGGTGATTTCCCCTAACTCTTTCAATGCTTTTTGCATTTCCGCTGATTCAAGATTGGCCTGAATATCCAGATAAAACATCTCTTCCCACGGATTACCGTGAATCGGGCGTGACTCCAGACGGGTCATAATCAGATTGTGGTTGCGCAGTACCAGCAACGCTTCAACCAGCGCACCAGCTTGTTGCCCGGTCGCCATTAACAACGTCGTTTTCGCTGGAACCTGGTCAGACACGTTAATGGCTTTACGTGCCAACACCACAAATCGGGTGAAGTTTTGTCGCTGATTCGCTTCAATACGCTCCAGTACCTGCAAACCGTACAAAGTGCCGCCAGCTTCGCTTCCCAACGCAGCAACATGCGGTGATTTTGCCTGTGCAACCTTTTCCATTGCCGCAGACGTACTTTCGGTATATTCAATCTTCCAGTGCGGATAACGATTAAGGAATTTGCTGCATTGCTGGAATGGCTGCGGATGGCTGTAGACCGTATTGATGGTGGATAAATCAGTAGTGCCGGAGACCAACAAACAATGGTCGATAGTTAACGTCATCTCGCCAACAATCGACAAACTGGTATGTTGCAGCAGATCGTAAACGTCATTTATGGCACCGGAGCTGGTATTTTCAATCGGTACGACGGCATAGTCGGCCTGGCCGGTTTCCACCTGATTAAAAATATCGGCAAATTTGGCGCAGCCACTTTCAATGAATTGCTCAAAGTGACGGGCAGCATACTGGCGCGCCGCAAGATGGGAATAAGAACCTTTGGGGCCGAGAAAAGCGATGCGTGCTGAGTGCGGATTAATTTTATTGAGATGTTGCTGGAGCAACGCCTGCTGAGTTAATACGGAATCTTCAATAATGAGCTGGAACAGGCGAGTAATGTAATGGGCGTCCAGATGGTGCGCTTTACCGAGCGTAATTAATCTTTCCAGTAAATCGCGTTCACGATCAATATCACGTACCGGGCGATGCGAGAGCAATTTGGCTTTTCCCACCTCGACGGCCAGTTCGCGCCGCTCTGCCAGTAATGCTAATAATTTTTCATCCAGCGCGCTGATTTTCTCTCGCAGCGCCAGTAATGGATTTTCCGATGTCATAGTGTTGCCTTTTTGTTATCAATAAAAAAGGCCCCCCGATTTGGGAGGCCTTATTG
>SKED01000666.1_pt1 | contig 36321 bp, 45 predicted proteins | sample 4826651 | NCBI WGS metagenome assembly SKED01 (sample SAMN11008818, study PRJNA524170) | human gut metagenome | biome: Human fecal sample; material: Feces; isolation source: fecal sample from pouch patient p19 | host: Homo sapiens | place: Israel: Tel-Aviv | collected 2016-06-28 | reverse complement strand
GATCGTTCTTTCTGCTTTCAAACTTAGGGAAACACTGATTAAATCGTTGTCAAATTTTACTCTTGAATTTTTATGCATAGCGAGGAATAACCTGACGCGAATAGCGAGCTATTTAAGGAAGGTTATGACGAAGCTATGTATAAAAATTCTTGTATAATCTGACTCTGCGATTTAATCAGCGTTTCCTTAGCCCTCATTCATTTCCCATATATTTCCAGCACTTCATCCGTATATGATCCGTCTCGGTTATGCAGGAGGAGCGGCGGCTCTACCGTGAGCTCCGGATTTCCTCCATACTTCCACTCGATGAGGACTCGCACCGCGGTATGGCCTTTTCTGGCGTAAATGAAACGCATCCGTTTCGGCTCCATGCGATATGACCGTCCGATGGCTATGAGATCAGCCGTGCGATCGGCACGATGCACCATCGCGAGGCGGCCGCCGTATTTCAAAAGATACTGCGCCGTCTTGAAAACGTCTGTGAGCGATGCATTCATCTCATAGCTCGCACTGGCGACCCCCTCTAGCATACTCATCTTTCCCGTCCCCATTTCGCGATAGGGTGGATTCGCCAGCACCAACGAAAAAGAGCCGGAAGGAAACCTTTCATTCACCTTCCGGTAATCACACTCGACTACATGGATCTGGTCCTCTTTCCCATTTCCCGCTATATTGCGGCGCGCGAGATCTGCCATGACGGGATTCACCTCAAAGGCCGTGATATCCCTTCCGCCCAGAGCCGATACGAGGAGAGAGATGACGCCTGTCCCCGTCCCGAGGTCTGCAATCCGATCCTTCGCCTTCGGCTTCACATAGTGCGCGAGCAGTACGGAGTCCACCGAGAAGCAGAACTGATCCGGCCGCTGGATGAGACGCATGCCATCCCGTACCAGATCATCGAGCCGCTCGCCCTCCTTCAGTGTCCACTCAGTCATTTTCCACCTGCTCTACCACATCCCAGGAAAGCGTCTTCGTCTTCTGTCCATCGAGCTGCACCTTGACCGTATGCTTCTGTGAATTCACATACAGCACCTGTCCCATGCCTTCATCCGTGATGACCTTCATGCCGACGCGGAACTGTTTTCCCTTCTGCTGCATCGCACAGCACTTCTTCCTGCGGCTGTTATCCCCCGTGTACTGGTCATTTTCATAGCGCAGGCAGCACATAAGACGCCCGCAGACCCCGGAAATCTTCGTCGGATTCAGCGACAGTCCCTGATTCTTTGCCATCTTGATCGACACCGGAGCGAAATCTCCGAGGAACGTCGCGCAGCACAGCGGCCGTCCGCACGAGCCGATCCCCGAGACCTGCTTCGCCTCATCACGCACGCCCACCTGCCGGAGCTCGATGCGCGTATGGAAGACCGCAGCCAGCTCCTTCACCAGTTCCCTGAAATCGACACGCCCATCTGAGGTGAAGAAGAAAACGATCTTATTTCTATCAAATGTATACTCTGCCCGCAAGAGCTTCATCGGCACCTTGAACTTCTCGATTTTCTGGAGACAGATATCGAAAGCCGATTTCTCCCTCGCCTTATTTCGCTCCAGCTGCGCCATATCCTTGATCGTCGCCCTGCGGATGACCGGCTTCATCGGATTCTCCTCATCCTTCTCCGCCTCAGTCGGCATCGTCACTACATAGCCATACTCCAGCCCGCGCGACGTCTCCACGATGACCCCGTCATCCAAGTGAAGCTCCAGGTCATTGCCATCGAAATAATATATTTTCCCTGCCGGTTTGAACCGGACACCTACGATCTGCTCCATTTCTGGCTGCCTTTCTGTATATGTTCCAAACTGATGAGAATATAATCCCATACATTTTTACTATTGATATATCGGGAAACCGCCGTTTCTGCCGTTTGCAGCACGCCCATCGCTTCCTCGCCCCGACCGCGGTCCCAGAAAGAAGCGAGAGAAGCCTCGCGTCCCGCGACCGACCCGCAGCGGGAAAGAGAAGCATCCCCTGTCTCTGCGATCACCATGATATCGCGCCCCACCAGACGGATCCAGCGAAGCCGCCGCAGGAAATCCTTCCTCTCCCCCAGCTCCATAGCGGAGAGTGTCGCAAAAGGCATCGCATCATGCGTCAGGATATTCCAGAAATCCATCGCTGACTGCGGCTCTGCCTCTCCCTTTTCATCACAGACCTCCAGCGTGATCCCCGGATTTCCTTCCGAAAGCTGGAAGAGCACCTTCGCATCCATTCCCTTCGGAAAATGATACTTCTTTGGATCCGACGCCATGAGCGAGAGATAGTCTCCCTCCGACAGAGGCAGGAAGGCAAACCGCTCACCACGGGAAATGATGGTCGGAAGCAGCGCGTGAAGATCATGCGTGATGAGGATGAAATGGACATTCCCCTCCGGCTCCTCTAAGGTCTTCAGGAGTGAATTTGCCACCGGATCCATCATCGTCTGCGCTTCATCGATGATGCACACATGCACCGTCTCATCGAATGTTGCCATCGCGTCCAGAAACAGGCGGAACTGCTCGATCTTGAGCTCCATTCCCATCGGACGAAGATACCAGACCTGATGATCCGCAAAGGTCACGACCGGCTCCTTGCCGGAAGACTCCCGCTGCCAGAGACGGATCTCCTCCCAGAGCTTTCCTGACTTCCCCGTCAGCACGCCTGCAAGGTCAAAAGTAGCTGTCGTCTTTCCGAGACCCTCATCGCCATACAGGATCATCGTATGCGGAAGCCGCCTCTCCTCGAGAAGCCGCTTCCATTCCTTCTTCACTTTTTCCTGTCCATAGACATGAGGTAGGAAATCCGTCATCACTCGCTCCTTGAAAATTATCCTAAAAACTCACATTCTATTGTATCATGCGACGAACGATGGTGCAAAAAATTCGTGCACGTGGCATCTTAGGAACCTCGAGTGACTGATGACTTGAATACCACTTCGGGCATCGCCACTATTTATACTCTGCGGCGCCCTATCATCCTGCCTCAAGGGATCCGCGCTCCACCTTTTCTGGCTATTCCAAGAGGTTTATGGCGGAACATGGAAAAGCACAAGAGCCAAATCGTACAACAATTGAATCAGTGTTTCCCTAGAGCACGCAAAAAAGACAGGATGCTATCCTGTCGAATGAATCAGATCCAATGAACTCTCCGCAAGGCTGGGAGGCATAAAGGTTTCGAGGACGGTCTGACCGTAACCATGACTTCTACTCACTTAGAGGCGAGCCTGATCTTGTCGTCTATGAGGCTCTATACACCAAACACCGAGGATGCGACTTCAGAAGTAACGGCTGACACGGACACAAGAGTTTGGTTATTACCTACAGGCAGGCGCATCATATACACAAATTTATCATCAACTAACCACATAACAATAGTATTCTCCTCTGTATAAATTGGTCTTCCATACATCGCAGTAAACTCTCTCTCAAAATCAGAAGTGAATAACCAATTCCAGTTTAAATCACGTAGGTGTGCACTAAGTCCCACCAAGGCTCCGTTCTGGACGTAGAGTCTATAACAAGCTATATCTGCTTCCGCTGTACCAAACTCAAACTTTGAATCTTCGCCATCAGATATGTAAGTAATGTAAACGTCACAATCTGCCTCCGGCCAATAATGGGTATACTCTATGTTTCTTGAAGTAGCAATTTCTTTAATTGGTTCTCCAAAGTAAAAATCACGCATAAAATCAGCCGCCTTTATGGGAAAGGCAGAAAACCAAAACATCAGAAAAATAACAAATCCTAATTTTACTTTTCTCATATATCCTTCTTTCCGCGTCATGCACCTTTACTGCAATGGATCCGGCCCAAAACGATTCGGTCCCGTCGTCCCCTTGAAGCAGAATACATAAACCACTAGGGCAAAATTGACGACGGGAATCCAAATCAACAGCCAAAGCCATCCGGTTCTCCCTAAGTCATGAAGTCGCCGTATAAGCAGCAGAATCGACGGGATACCAACGATCAAGAAGCAAAAAACTTGCCATCCAAAGCCGCCTGCTGCCGCCGCGCCGGAAACAATACCCATCAGCTGCAGACAGAAGCCTACCACTTGAAGCACGAGCACGCGAAGGATATACGGTTTGCGATTCAGCCGTCCTTCCGCTTTGTAAAACATATCTGCAAAGCCATGTTCTTTTTGCTCGGCTTTACGAAGCTCCGCAGTGATATCCATAATATTCGTGGAAGGCAAACCATTCGTCCCCGATAGCGTCGGCGGTTCTTCCTTTGGTAAAGCGCACCCGCAGTGGCTGCAATAAGTAGACGCTGCATCAACCGGTTGATTGCAATTTGGGCAAAGCATTCTAAAGCATCCTTTCTTTTTCTCTCTACCATTTCACTTCCTGAATTCAGCTGCTTATTTCCCCAGTTCCTTCAACTTGACCATGACGATATGTCTGACTTTCTCATCCACCATCTTTTGATCGATAGTTCCAGCCCTGTAGGCTTTGAGCAAGCCATTGAAAACCTGCTGGGCGTGTCCATAATCTTGGCATACAAGGACTATATCCGCTCCTGCTTCAATAGCTTTCACCCCCATTTCAGAAAATGGATAATGTTTGGCCATCGCTCCCATGTCCATGTCATCCGTCAGAATCAATCCCTGATAGCCATAAGACTTCCGCAGAATATCTGTCATAATGACCTTGGATAGACAAGCCGGTACATTTTGCCCCAAGTTGGGAAATGTGACATTAGACACCATAACAAATGTCTTATCTGCATCCATTTCATCGATCAAAGTCCTAAAAGGCTTCCCGTCCCACTGGTCCAGTTCAGATCGATTGAGTAACACCACATCCCCATCCAAATGGGGATCTGTTTTGACTTTGCCAATTCCCGGAAAATGTTTTAACGAAGTCATGACACCGGTCTCTGTGTATCCTTCGATGGCAGCTTTAGCAAAAGGAATTACTTCTTCTGGCGTTTTTCCATAGGATCTCTGGTACGCACCATCCAGGTCAACGACAGGCGCAAAGTTCACATTGATCCCCATCTGCCGAAGGGACTTCCCAGTTTCCACCGCCCAGCGATAGGTGACATCCGGGCTCTGCTTGCCCAATACCGCTGCTGCGGGCATATCCGGCATGTAGGTTTCCATCCGCCGGACTTGCCCGCCTTCCTGATCTACGCCGATAAAAGCCGGAACCCCAGTTGCAGCTTTGACTTGGTTTTGGATCTCTGCCGTCAGTTGCTGCACCTGTTCAGGCGTCTTCATATTACGGTCAAAAAGGATCACATTCCCATTCGGAAATTCGCTTAGCATATAGCGGCTATCCTGATCCAAAGCTGTACCCTGAATGCCAATCATCAGAAGCTGCCCGATTTTTTGCGAGTCGCTCATTCGAGAAACCAGTTTTTCAGCTTGTTTTTCCAGTGTCAATCCATTTTCACTGTCAGTGTTTTCCCCTTGGGCTACCGTTTTTAGAGGGAAGCAAAAGCTACACCCCGCCACGACCAGTCCAGCCAAAGCCAGCAGCAGACCACCACCAATTTGTTTGTAAAGTTTGTGCATCCTTATAACCAATCTCCTAACACTTCATCAATCTTCCAACCGCCATCATAAAAAATCATAGTGCACGTTCCCCTGAAATATCTTTCTTGCTGCGAAGAGCCCACTCTGTCCACCGCTAGCAGAAAGAATGATAATTTCGCAACATTCTCAGTTTGTTCAATCACATTTACGTTCTGCGGTATACTTGCCACTGTCGTCCGATACCCGCTTGCCCATGCATCGCATGAGCCGACGTAGTCTTTCATATCCGGAGACAAACAGTTATAAGCACCTCTGTAGTTTCGATTCGTAATCATTCTGTGGAACGCTAAGAAAACTTTTGTCGGTGAGGCGATCTTTGGATTTCCATAAGACCGCGGTTCTGCTGGCGCAGTGGCAGGAGATGGTGCCGGCACAGCAGGAACAGGTACTGGCTGAACATTCTGCGTCTTTGGCTTCTTCTTTTCTTCGCTCACCTTCGGTTTACTATAGCTTGGCTGAACCGTTTGCACTTTTGATTTTGGAGAAGAATGACTCTTGGTATTTCCATCGGAATTTCCCAAGAATAACAGCAAAGCAATGAAAGCAACGGCTGCTATCACAATCTTGATGAGACATCCCTTGGACTCTCTCGAGCGCTGTTCCGCCTTCTTACGTTCGAATTCTTCGACAGACGAACAAAACCTCACTTCATTATCCACAGAAGGTGCTTTGCTATAATACTGTAACGCTGACAGAAATTCAGAAATGATTTCCTGATTCCCAGACTGTCGCGCATATATCAAGCCCTCTTTTGCAACGATGTATGCATAATCCCACATATCTGCCCAAGTACAGGCTGTAGCCAACGTATAATACGCTTGAGCTAAAAAGCCCGCAGCTGCTGCCTTTTCGGATGGAGACAGTTGTTCAAGTCTCGAAGCTGCCCGATGTAAAGCCGAGACCCACTGGTCTTTGTGACTCATGATTTGCGCAGAGTTGCTAGCTTCTTTTCCTTTTTTTCTATAGACAAAACGTGCCACTTGGACAAAGACGATTTCCAAGTCATCCGTCAGCGGCTTCACCTGTACTTGCTGCTTCAGTATTTCATCATCTTCCTGTAACTGCTGCAACACCTTCGGATTCTCAGCAAAAACCTGCATGGCTTTTTCCGTGACAGCAATACTGAGCTCTGTCAACTGTCTCTCATTATGATAAAAGAATGAGAGTTTCCGTAAGCTGCCAGCAATGTCTTCACTTTGTGACTGTTTATCGGCCTGTCCCTGGTCTTCGAAATACAGCTGCAGCGGCTGCGCCAGATAGTCAAACCACTCGATTTCCTGAAACAGGGGCGACAGCTGCGCTACGCTGGTATAAACTTTCGCAGCCTCAATGTCCTGCTGTATTTTTTCAGAGCGGGTATCCAACTCATTTTGTACCTTCATATTGTACAAATCAATGAAAAAACGGATGCAATCGCCATACTTTTTCGGATATTTTCCAATTCCCGGCTGGATCATTTCCTTGGCAATCACATTCCCTATCTGCGCCGCCTCTTGCGTAGAACATTTGCGAAGCAAAGTATCAATGGCCGCTTTTACCCCTTCTTCAAGTAACTGACTCAGTGCTTCTTCTATATCAGCCTGCTCGATATCAGCGGAAATCCCCGCTTTCTTTCTTGAAATGATAATATCGGTATATATATCATTCAGTGATTCCTCCTGCAAGGCTTGTTTATTTTCATCATCCAGTGCTACGATCTTCTGTACTACGAGCCGGATATCCGCGCCACGGCAATTCTGCACTTCATTCATCAGCGAAAAAGCTGAATTAGAGTTTTTGAGAAACCACGGCACTTCGGCCTGCAGACGCTTCCTTGGATTAGTCAGCGTTTCCCTGGCCGCCTCATACATAGATTCATTTGGTTCATCCACCCAGCTTTTGTCATCTTTTGCGTCATTGATACGGGCGATCCCATCTTCTGGCGTTACCCCCAATAAATCAAATGCATTTTCATTGACTTCCATGTACTCGTCTCTCCTTCATGGCAAGTGCTCTGACTCTCACCGTTCATCACACCCTGTATTCAAAATCCGATTGACCGATGATTGCTTTCTTCATCTTTGGCGCAGATTTCTTTCAAAACATCTAAAAAAACGGCATCATCGATTTTCTCTTTTCCCAGACGCACCGTCCTGCGCGCTGCTTCACGTACCAGAAAAGCCACATCCGAAAGTGGGTGCCCTGTGAGTTTCTCTGCATAAACATCCATTTGAAGAGATTCTGACTGCGGAATCTTTGCAAGCAAATGGTGCAGGGCATCCCGCACCTCTTTCTTCCCGGGCATCTCCACTTCCAGAATCTGGTCAAAACGGCCTTTCCGAAGAACCGCCGGATCAATCATATCAAGATGATTGGTCATACCAATAATAAGCACCTGCTTTTCTATCGCCATTGGAATATTACGCAGAAATTCATCCACTTCTTCGATGTGATGATCACTGGCTCCTTCTCTTTTCCCCAAGTAGGCTTCGATTTCGTCAATAATCAAAATGGACGGAGCCGCCTGTATCGCTTTGGCAAACAGTTCGGAAATCAGTTTCCCTGTCTGATGAATATAGGGACTTGCCACTGTCTCGGAATTGACTTCAAAGCAGGGCAGGCGTAAAAATTCCGCCAATTTGGAAACAGTAAAAGTTTTCCCGCTCCCCGGAGGTCCGTAAAGCAGAATTGCCGGCAGAGTATGAATCCCCATTCTTTCATAGGCTTCTTTATGACGGAAGAAATCAACGACCTGATGTTCAAAAAATTCAGACAGTCTCTCTCTCCCAGGCAGCCAAAACCGTTCTTCTCCTATCCTCACCGATTCCTGACAATCCACGTTTTCTTCCGTATTTTTCAAAACTTGTTTCTTCGGCAAGTCACTGCATTGGATGAGCTGCTGCAATTGCTCCGCGGAAAGCCAGGAGCAGAAATGGGATACCTTTTCCGCACAAACCGCATTGACCGGAAGTCCATCAGTCAGCCATCGTCCCAAAAGCAGTTCCGGCGACTCCTTCTCATCATCTTCCGATTCCAGAGGAAGCATCCAGTCATATCTCTCTACATAAAGCACATTGGAATATAGCTCCCCTTTGTATTTCTTTTGAAATCGGGCAAAAGCAGAGCAAAAACTTTCTGCACTTTCCCAATCATCCGGATACGGGCCGTGCTGCGGCGTGTACAACTTGTACCCCGACTCCGTCAGATAGCAGAACCCACATGACAATGGATGTAATTGCCCACTGACAAAGGCATCGGGAATCCAATTCCCATTTTCCCACACCTCTTTGAGATCTGCTGTAATGCAGATGGCATAGCGCCCATCTTCTACCCGATAGATTGCATACTCCTGCTTTTCACATATCGGTTCTAGGACGCGAAAGCCATCGATCACTTCGTCTCCTCGTTTCAGTTGAAACGACATTCTACTCAACTCCTCATGATATTGGCTGCCGCAAACATCTCGCTCATATCCACACCCTGTTTTTGCGAAACAAACATAGTCGCAACCACTCGTTTCAATCTCTCAAAATCATCATTTCGGATGGCATTTTCACCTTCCTGTACCAAGTGATGATACTGCTCTTTATCAGTGAAGCTGTAAGGACGAGAACGAAGGTAACTAAAAAAGCCTCCAACAAAAGACTCCGAGCGTTCAAAGAGAATTTCCCCATATCCTTTCCTAATAGAAGAAGCCAGCTCTTCAAACTCTGTGGTTTTTCTCCTCACAAGACGTGTCAAAGAATCAATCATACTCTGCATATCATTTCTTTCCGTATCATTGCAAAGCGGTTCGACTTCACTCTGATAATATGCACGAATGTCTGCTAAGGCTTTTTCTCGGATATTTTCCTGATTGTCTTCTTTGATTTTATTCAAAAGCACTTTAGCTTTGATTAAGTTATCCGAATTCTTCTTAACTTTTTCCGGATCAATAACCGGATCATCTGCCAATGACTGCGATTCTTCTGCCAGCTCTCGAATCGTATCCAATCTGTCATCGGACACATTGTCCTCCAATTCATCTGCCTGCTGCAGAATGGACTGCCCTTCATCTTCAAGCTCATACACAGTATCTTCGCTATTCATATCTTTCTGTGCCGATTCACTGTCGTAGAAATTTTTTTCATTTTTTACGATTCCCAGTCGTTCAATGCTGACTTCCACATCCAACGAACCAGCCTCATTGATGGTATAGTTGAACTCAATATCGTCCCCAGGGCGGATAGCACCATAGTCCAAATCCGTTCCTTCCACTTTGATCATCCCGATAAATTTATTATCCGTCACTTTAGACGTGATATTGCCTTCCCACAGTTTCAGGCGCAGTGCACCGTTTGTATCTCCCGCTTTGATTCTTTCTATCGCTTTATAGCGGCGCGTCCCTTTCGCAGGCAGCTTATCCCCTTCATGAACGAGCGTATCTAGGGAAGCCGCATTGCTCAGACTGCCTTCTATGACCTCCACACTGATGGTATGAGAGGCTGTAATCGCACCGATCGTACTCAGCGTCCTCGTGATCACGATCTGACGCTCCGGCAGGGTGACCATGCGGCGCGAAGGATCATAAATATAAATTTCAAATGTATTGGCGCCTTTCTTCGCCAAAGGCAAAGTAAGCATGGCACCATTTTTCAGTTCCAGAGTACCAGAAGACCAGCCCGTATCTGCCGAGCGGAGCTCGAAGGAATACCCCGTCGTATCTGCCTTCGCCTTGACCATAAAACGGGCCTTTTCTTTGGTTGTACGCGCCTCATACTTGAAATCAAGCCCCAGCGTTTCTGCGGTCATGACCTGATTCGATGCTTTTCTTTCATGTTCTACACTTGTCCAGTCGATGCTCTCCGCAAAAATAGATGCTCCTTCTGCGACAGCTGTCATCGGATTGATCACATCCAGCCCCAAGATCTTCATTCCCAGTTCTCGGGCAACGTAGTCTCGGAGCCATTTGTAATTACAAGGACCGCCGATGAATACAACGCCTTCAAAATCAGAAATCGGGATTCCAGACTTCTTGACCGTCTCTCTGGCACATTCAATAGCTTCTAAGAGAATGCCATTCATTAGACGATTTAAATCATCTCGGCCAATTTCAATATCCAGCTCGATTTCTTCATCATTTTCATCGGTGATATCTCGTCCCAGTGTACCATAAATTTCTGCTGTCTCATCGGAAGACAACGCAATTTTAGCTTCCTCCGCCAAAAAGCGGACGCGGCTCATCATCTTTCTGTATTTTTCATACTCCATGAAATTATCCGGAATATCGTAGTCATCATTATCCAACAGCCATGGCTTGATAATGTTGTCAACAATCTTTCTGTCAATATCTGTACCACCACACATGGCAACGCCACCGTGCGCAATGACATCCACCTTCCCATTGACACAGTTGGCAATCGCTACATCCAGTGTGCCACCACCCATATCAAAAATCATAAATGACCCGTTTCTGATTTCTGTATTGTGCATGACACTCATAATGGCAGCAACCGGTTCCTGCATGACAGCCACATGTCCGATGCCTGCCATTTCTGCCGCCTTTTTCGTTGCCTCATTCTGCATCTGATCGAATGCCGCCGGAACCGTAATAACAGTATAGCGATCTTCCGACTGCGTGATATCTTCTGGCAGACAACGGAACAGCTCCTTCAAAACCTCAGCGCTGCACTGCTCCGGTGTCCAGACTTTATCTGCAAATTCGATTTTTGTGCTCGTCCCCATAAAGCGTTTAAACTGCTTCGCCACACGATTTTCATTTCCCTCACGTCCCTGCGCTTTATAAGCTTTATTTCCAACGAATTGCCGTCCTTTTTTATCAATGAAAATGCAGGATGGTGTCACATCCGTCTGCTCCTTCGTTTTCCAGACACGCGTCTTTTCACCATCAAATGTCACAATCGCACTGTTGGTTGTTCCTAAATCAATTCCGATATAGTAAGCCATAGATGTCATCTCCTATTTTTTTATCGCCAGAATAGCTTTTCCATTTCTGATAATCCGACTCGTCCCTTTTTCTTTGATCACCGGTTCCAACATGGTTTCTATATAAAGAGTATCTGCTTCTTCAAAATCCTCCAGATTCAACGGATCCACAGGAAGTCCGATTTCAAATTCCAAGCCTTCATACTCAGGCACTTCCACATGAAGGAAATCGCAATAGCGCTGAATCATCTTGTCCATATGTCCATATGCCATCTGTATTTTTTTCTTCTTTGCAATTTCTAATTGCTGTCCCTTGAGTTGTTTGCTGATCGATTTTTCAAATCGAACCACTTCACATAAAAAATCTACAGTTTCCTTTTCCATATTGACCACCTCATCTTCGTTGAAACTCTGCATACAAAAAGCCCAATTATGAACATTCATAATTGGGCATCATAAAACAAAAAGAGATTAAGCGTTTGCTCTCCCCAAATTTTTGTTTCATCATGAAAGAAATTGTATGGCAAACACTTGCATGCGACGGCCGTGTATCAGCAAAGAGAAAAATTAGCATAACGAATCCTCCTCCCACTGCAAGATAATTGAAAAGACTATATTTTTATTGTATCCGAGTTTGATTCGGAAATTTTTAATTAATTGTGAAAAGCTAGATAGTATCGAATTTCTTTACTTTCGTTTTTTGAAAATTTTTGGGGCATGCGGCGGCAAATAACGGGAATTTAGGATAGTTTTTTGCCAAATTTTTGACAAAATCATAGTCCGGAAAGAACGATCCTACCGAGCTCCACTAGGGCTAGCGCCGCCCACACGTCCCTCTGTCTCTTTGCGATCACCTGCTTGCGCTCGAGCCTTTTGATTTTTGCTGTCAATGTCTCCAAGTGTTCGGTCAAGTTCGAGAGCGAAGTCTTTGCATCGCTCATTGCCATCTCGGATTTCGCTAAGGAGCTCTCGGTCTGCTGCAGTCTGTTCCTGCAGTCGGTGAGCTCGCTCTGCAGCGCTATCAATTCCTTCGTGGATCCGTCCGAGCTCTTCTCTAGCATTTTGATTCTCTCTTCTTGCAATGTCAGTTCCGCTCTGAGCTTCGCTGACGTCTCTTTCAATGTCCTGAATTGATCCGCCGACATCACTACTTCCTGCTCCGTAGTCTCCTCGCAATAAGAAATAGCCGGCCGCAAGCAGGAGCAGAGCAGCAACACAGCAACTAGCGAGACGCATTTTGTCTTCTTCCACATTTCACACCTTCAATTATATTACAAATCGCTAAGGATTGCGAATTTTTACCCTAGCAGGCGTTCGAGGTTCCCTTTTGATAAATCCTCAAGGAATGGTCCGCCAACGCATGTCAGGGCCATTTAACCACATCGTATATTTTCGATATAGCCGTTTTTTTACACATCCAGCTCATTACAGTAGTCGTAAGTGGCGTTTGCGCGATTCGAATATCCTTCCGCATACTCATCGCAACCAGCCGCATGTGCATACTGGTATTTGAAGAGCGCGCACAGGACGTCCAGGTCTCGAAGGTCATAGTTCCACTGCCGGTTTGCAAGGAATCGGCACACTACGGAGGTCGAAGTCGGGCACCACATCCCTGCGTAGATCGTGCAGCGGGTATCATCCAGATTCGGAATCTCCCACAGTTCATCTACGTAGTCTAAGCAGTCCTCCGCCAGCTTCTCTCGCTGAGCGGACTGGCCTTCAGGAGAATTAAGCAGCTCCTTCAGCCCGGCGAGGTCTCCGCTGTAGTAGATATCTGAGTAGGAACGACCGGAGTAGTAATCACCTCCTGGGATACGACTGAGCAAGTCCTCCGCTCTGTCACCTTCCCACTGCGATACGCCAATCGACGGATAGTCTCCTGCGGTCGAGCAGGAAACCGAATCGAAGTCTCCTTCTATACCTACTTCAATGATGCCGTCAGCAATGGCATTAGCCAGTTCTTCTCTAGTCATGGGTAACCTCCTTCTTGGGAACGGACGGGAATTGAACCTTGGGGGGATCCTTGGGTTTCTTGGCCTGAAGCTCCGCGGCATCCGGTCGCCCGTCATTATTTTTATCGACATTAAATACGGAAAGAAAGGTTACGGCAGCCACGACCGAGGCTGCCGTGTATTCTTTGAAATAGGACACCAGGAGCGGAAGGTCGGGATGGCCGGTCAGCATCCACTGATATACCCAGCCGCCCACAAGGAGCGCACTGATCAGTGCAAGACCGATGCCATAGAACCACACAATTCGCATGGACGACTTCGCATTCCGAGTACGCTTCCGCTCACGATTGATTCGGTCGATCAGCCATTTAAACTTTTCCATCATTGCCCACCATCCTCATCTTTTTAATATCTGCCAGCATATGAGTTCCTGATCCATTACCACCCAGCGCGTGATAGGCATCGTAGATTTCCTCAGCTAGCGCTGCGTCATCGTATGTGATGCACCCCTTCTTCGACGAAACGCGATGAATGCGGATAAGATTCATCTTCAGCAGTATACGAGTCCCATGCTCGATGCCCTCCTGCCGCCGTGACAAACTTCGCGATTTATTCCAGGCGTACCCGAAGACAAATGCACCCACAGAGTACACGACCTGCAGAATAAAAGAAAATAAAGCTGAGTCCATAGCTCGATGCCCTCCAATAAAAAAGACCTCCGATGGAGGTCTTGGAAATCATTAAATCAAGGGGTTACCGTTCCGGTTCCAGTGCCCGTACCCGTACTGCAGTGGCAGAGGCCGTATCCTGCGAGCGTCTGATATGGGCTCGCGGTGATATACGCGGGCTGTGGGAATGGGCGAAGCTGATTAACCAGTGCGGCGCTCTGCATCACCTGAGACAGGTTGAAGTTTGCGGACTGGAGATCGCGGTCGCGATCCGCCAGCCTGTCTCTGAGATCCTGGATCTGGCTCGCCATCATCATGCCGCGGGTCTTCTCAGCCTCCTCATGGAGCGCTGTCTTCAGCTCGCAAGTGTTCCTGTAGTTTTCTGCCCGCACGCTATCGATATTGCGGTTTGTTTCGCAGCAACACTGCTGCTGGGCAAAGCGGTTCTCAGCAAGCTGACTGCCGAGCGAATAGTTGCCCTGCATGACCGTTTTCTCAAGCCCTGCCTGACCCTGGAGCATGGTGGTGTTGAGAGAAAATGTTGAATCCGCAAGTCCGTAGGAAACCCCGCGGAGCTGTCCCATTTCATCTTGGTGATTAAAACCTGCCTGCATCTCTGCCTGTGTGAGTCCGGCGCGATTTCCAAAGCCGCCCCAGCCGCCACCGCCCATCATGGCGAAGATCACGATCACCCACATCAGCCAGGCTCCACATCCGCCGCCCCAGCCATCGCCATAGTTGGCAGCCGGAGTCCCGACATTCATTACTGGTGTAATTCCTTCCATTTTTTCTGTTCCTCCTTTACATGGAATCTATGAAATCTGAGTGCGCACATCAGAGTTTCAATCCGAATGGAGAAAGAAACTGACCAAGCTGCTCGTCACTCCAACCCTTCTGGCGTGCCAGGTTACGGACGATAGCTTTCATTTCATCAGGATTCTTGCCCTGGCCCATCTGCATAGCACGGCCCATCAAAGGGTCAGTTCCCGCCATCTGCTGGATCATTCCTACGGGATTTTGCGCTTGCTGCAGCATGCCGATTAACTGGAACGGATTCATGGTCTTTCTCCTCCTTCATCGAATTCAGCGTCTTTTCCATCTCCTCCACCTTAGCCTGCAGCGCTGCCAGTGCTCCGGCAGGTGCTGCTTCCTGCTTAGGCGGTTCCTTGGATACGACGTAGACTTTGAATACCGGCATCCCGTTAAGATCTATCGACTTCTCATAGATCTTTCCTTCAGCCGGGGAGGGGAAATAAGACGGTGTCCCGTCCAGCATGACCTGTGCCGCTCGTGCTTCCTCGATGCCTGTCACCAAGTGCCCGCGAACAGTCATGGGCTGAGGCGGACGCTGCATCTGCCGCTGCTGTTCGAGCATAGCCAGCCGATCCTGCATCTGAGGCGTTGCTCCGTAGTAACCCGTTGGATAGAATTCTCCGTACATGGTATCCCCTCCTTACGATTCCATTGTAGATTAAACGAGAAAGGGAATGGTGTCACAAAAGCCCTAAAAAATACCCCAGTTTTCTGCCTGATTTGTACATCTTTTTAGAGATACGCCGTGCAATCCTAGCAATGCTCTTTCTCGTAAGAGACTGGTCAATAGCAATCTCCTTGAACGTCATCCCTTCGATAAGTCTCATGTGTATGTATTTCAGCTCGTCGGGAGTAAAGATGGCGGCTTGAAGCATCGCGTCAAGCTCTTCGCGATCCACCGTTTTTAGCCATTCTTTAACCGCCCTTCGCTCAGGTCCCATGATAATCACCTTTCCCTTTCGTTTATATTCAGATACTTTCTAATTAAATACACATCCATGCGAACCTACAATATGATGTATAATCTTCCGTATTCCATACCAACATTTTGAAATGCGTTGAATCTATCCACCCCTGGAACATAGCTTCCATAGCTGCCCAGCCTATGTTGGTGTTAGCGATAGGATGCACTTTCGTAATCATTACTGGTTTTGATGTATCATGCGGATATTTTGTTGTAATCTGAACTTCTTTTCCGTTGTATTTATCGATTATGAATGTTTCTGTAATCCCAAATTCTATATGGTCAAACATTGAGTCCACATATTCCTTACTAGCATATTGAGTAGGATCCCACGTTTTTGCATTTTCTTCACTTTGCTTCGCTGCCTTTGCACTGTTTGCTGCATTGGTTTCACTGATTTTTGCATTAGATGCACTGGTAGACGCATCAGAAGCCGAAGAAGCAGATGCAGAAGCACTATTAGCACTTGTCACTGCACTCTGTTTAGAAGCATTTGCACTGTTAGATGCATTAGTCGCAGAGGACGCAGAAGCACTAGCAGAAGTAGCAGAGTGACTAGCTGAGGTATTTGCTTCTTCTGCCCAAGTCTTTGCTGACTTATTGCCAGAGACACCATCTGGACTACTATCTGACATCGACCACGCCTTAGCTGTATTGGCACTCGCGGCTGCATTCGTCTCGCTGGTCTTCGCGTTCTCCGCGCTCGTCGCCGCTGCGCTCTTGGATCCTGCCGCTGCGTTCTCGCTCGCCTTAGCAGCGCTCGCACTCGCGGACGCATTCGTCTCACTGCCCTTAGCGTTGCCGGCACTGGTATTCGCCGCACTTGCACTCTTCAGCGCATTGCTTTCGCTGGTTGCGGCGGAACTTGCGGATCCAGCGGCATGCTCCTCACTGGTGGCCGCTGCGCTGGCGCTATTGGCGGACGCTGTCGCCTTGGCGCTGGCAGTACTTGCACTGTTCGCAGCGGCGACCTTGGAGGAGGCTGCATTTGTCTCGCTGGTCTTCGCGTTCTCCGCGCTCGTTGCGGCCGCGCTCTTGGATCCTGCCGCTGCCGTCTCGCTCGCCTTGGCCGCGCTCGCGCTCGCGGACGCTGCATTCTTAGATGCGAGCGCCTGCGCAGCCGCCTCCTGTGTGCTTGTCATTGTTGTTTCTGCATCGTCCTGATCCCATACGACGACGGCATTTTTATATGTGCTCCCGCCAGGGGCGCCGACTTTCAGAATATACTTGCCGCTTGTTTTTTTGCGAAAACCGGCTCTCCCTGATGGAGCTTGGGATTTACTTTTTCCCATTCCTCCACAGAGGCGACGGAAAATTCTATGCGCGCATTCGTTTCTACTGCCATGATTCCTCCTTATTATTCTGTGCGAATCCAAATGTATAATGCAATGTACTTCGGACGGCTGTCCCACTCCTGTCCGCGACCTGTAGCATTGATCGAAAGAGAGTGATTATGTGCTGCGGCGTAAGATGTACGCCCAGTCCAAGCACGGGAAGCGTAAAAATTAGCGTATGTGATGTCCCACCAACGCCCTGATTCGGAGAAGTCGCTCCCTTCTATTTCATGACTTTTGCTCCCGCCATTCCCCCCTTCGGCCCAGAATGCGCCTCTCACGTAACGATCCCATCGTCCTGTGTGTGTTGGGAGCGGAAGCTCTCCGAAAATCTCCATATTCCCGCGATCATGGTCATGCCCGCCTGCTAACCCCATCGTATATCCATGGGTATGCGATGGCATCTCGGATACAGTACTCGTGTGAGTATTGCTTCCACCCTTTTCTCCCACTTTTGCAGTATTTCCGGCGGACATAATAAAGGTCTTTTCTTCGAGAAGTTCCCATGTTGTTCCGGTGTATTTAACGGATGGATTTTCTGAATTCTTCGTCATGATGATGTCGCCGATCCTTGGATAGGTCATTCGCCGGATGTTCTCAAGAACGGACGTGAGGTCTATATTCCCATTCGTGTCCGGCTTGACACCATTCACGGATCCTGCGAAGGTCTTACGGAGATTCGCAACAAGACCAGTATAATCATCATCCATCGCATCAAGCCCCGCCTGTACGATGACCTGCGCTATGGCCGTAGCCATGATCGTCGCCTGCTTATAAATCTTGTTGTGAAGCGAAGGAACAGCAATGCCCGGCACCACGCCGGAGACGCGTTGTGTGTCTGTCTCGTATTCATTGTCTGACTGTATATTTGCGGGGGCGACGCCTTCTGCAAATACCTTAAAATTAGATTTGGCCATTCATTACCCCTCCGTTTTCTTAACCTGCAGCCAATGTGACTTATAGCCACTATAGTTGAGAGTATTGTAATCGTATGCAAAGATCGGCATGCCGCTTGTATCGATAAAGGCGAGTGCGTTAATACGGACGCCTTCCGGCTTCGGGATGATATAACCATGCATGATGAGCTCGCGCATGAGACCTGTGTATTGCCCCACCAGAATGATATTGTAAGACATGTCCTGCAGATCCTGGATCTGTATACCCAGATTCTCCGGGAACAGATTTGCCCACATTTCGTAAAGCTCGAGTACGTTCCCCTTCCACACATTCTGTACGATTCTTGCTTTAATCATCGTGCGGAAGACGGAGTCCGTGATCAGTGGAGCGTCTTCGATATCCGCCGGAGCATAACCTTTAATAAAGTCCGATTCATCCATATTCACCGGGGTAGGTGTCGGGTACACGGTATAGACGGATTCAGCGCCGCTGTCCTTTTCCATTTCTGCCGGCGTCGGGCAGATGATATCTCCTCGGCCCAGCGGTGTTGGTTCAAAGTCCAGATCGCGAGACGTACCGACGCAGTAACCGATAATATCGAGCTGGTCATCATGGGCGGTTTCCAAGTCAAACATTTCCACGACCTTCAAAATGAATGTATCCAGATTGCAGTTATAGTCCACCATCTTTCGCACCATGTCATTGAAGCGCGGAGCAAGGCGGTATTCCGAAGTGATAAGCTCCCTGTAGTATTCCTTCGTCGGTGTAATCATGATTCTACCTCGATGAAACTATAGTCGGGGCTTGCCACCTCGTTGTAATTGATATCTACGTCTCCCGCTGCCATGGATCCAGCCGAGCGGCCGATCGTGATGGAAGAGATGCCGAACAGCGGCTTGCTCGGGATGGGATTGCAGCCCACAACGACGCCGGTCAGCATAGAAATGGACACGTCACGTCCAATTTCCAGTCCTTTAATATATTCGTAAATCGCACTTTTTACGGTCGATGACAGACTGGAGATATAGCCGGTGTACTTTTTAATCCTCACGTGCACATGGATCGGCACATAGATTGGCCGATAGAATCGGACGGTATTGATGTATTCATTCTGGTCTTTGAACTTGACCACCTTCGTGCCATTCGTATAGCAGCCGATCCCTTTATGGTAAAGAATCGCCTCCGCGATTTCGTTATCATCGCCACCTTCGACTACGCAGGTGATTGAGTGCGGCGGCAGGCCAAATGGATTATGCTCCTCATCCACGGACGAGATGTTGGTGTCATTCTCGTAGACCGACACGCGCGCCACATTCTTCAGCGCACGGAGTGCGCCGAGCGTCCCGGACAGCATGGTCTGAGACGGGTTCGATACAGAAATGGTCTGCCGATTTCGAAGCTCGCCGTCCGTCTCGATAGCATTTCCTGGAATGGCCGACACCTTGTTTTCGACCGCCTTCCATCCCATGGTCGGGGTGTTGATCTGCGTGATATCTCCCGGAAGTGCTGTGATGGCGCCAGCCACGCTGCAGGTGGCTGTGGAAAGCACGCTGCCGTCCGATCCGATCACCACAGACTCCGGAAGATTCCACACATTCCCCGTGGCATCTTTGACGCTACCATTTTTGATTTCCGTGAAGGCCGTGCCCGTGATGTAGAGTTCACAGGTTGAGAAACCTGCAGGTTTCCGATAAATGCCGTTCAGCTTTACCACGGAGTCGAGCGCCGCTCCGATCGCAGTCGTCGGGCTTCGGGAATTGTAGGCATACTGCACCGCCTGGTAACTGTCAGCCACCTTCAATGCGAGTATGGAAAGGAACTGATAATCCGCACTATCGTTTCCAAGGTAAATGTCCGATCCGTAGATCTTTTTCATACTTGCGATCATGTCGTCCAAAATATCCTGATAGGTCGGCATGTGAAGTCCTGAGCCGTCAACATAAGGAGCAAAGTAACTCATTCTGTTCCTCCCAGATTCGATATAATGAGCGATCCGTACATAGTTTCTACTACGGCGCGGAACGTGTATTTTCGAGTGTCATTGTCATAGTTTGAATCATAGCCGAGAATCGATAGCACACCTTTTGTCCCGGAGATGCGTTCCTTGAAAAGGAAATCCACCGCCGATGTGTTGGATTGGCTGCCAGAGGATGCCAGAATCTTTTCAAAAAGGGGCAGTCCGTCCTCTCGATCCTCCCACCACTCCGCATAGAGCAGGCAGAGTCGTGTCTTGATGGCCTGCGCGACAGCTTCCACTCCTTCGAGATAAGCATGCTTGCTCCTCCCGAATACGTAGTCACCATCAGCGTCTAACATGCGGTAAATCATAGCTAGCCTCCTATAAACACATTCGAAGAGCCTTCGGCAGCCGCCCCGCCGCAGGAGACTCTATCCCCCACCCGGGCAGCAGGCTTCCCGTTAATAAATACAGAGCTACTCCCGGAAGCAATCACCCCAGAATGGGGGGCATGTACATTACATCCGTGCGGCGCATAGATATCCCCAACGCGAGCCGCCCCCCTTCCATTGATGAACGCATTCGAGGACGCAGTAACGAGCGCCGTCGGCGGGCATGCATCGTGTCCGGTGTCTTTGTCGCCCAGTCGTGTCGCCTGACTCAATTGATATTCACCGTCCCTCCCTTGATGTTGATGGTGCCGCCGACGATGTTGATGGTATCGCCGGCGATTTCCACATACGCCGATCCGGATTCATTCCGGAGCTGCACGGAGCCGGTACTGTATCCAGGAATGGTGCGAGGCTGACTCCATGGCCCGGGGATGGCGTAGCCGTCTGAGAGATCATGCCGGCGGCAGTCGATCTGATTCTGCACCCCGCCCGACTGCCACCACGCATCCATGCAGGAGTCTCCGAAGATGACCAGACATTCATCGCCCGGCTTCACCGGGAAGGTCAGCACATAGCCGCCCGCTCTTGGTAATACAATGGGAACATCGACGAGCGGGGGGAGATCCACCCAGCGCTCTTCCCCTTCCGGTGTTAGTCGTTTCTCGCGGATTGCCGGCTGCACAGTGACCGTCTGCTCCTTCGGATCAAACGATTGGATGATCCCCGGACAGGCCACGCGAAGATTGTTTTCCCTCTCGCGAGCGAAATTTTCGCTATTCTGGCGCCTGTCCGGCGCAAGCTCTGTCAAAGGTATCATTTATCACACCCCATTCCCATTCTGCCCACTGTTCCCCAATAAGGCCGCCAGTGAGCCCTTCCCGTAACGGGATATTCCCTGAATTTCCGTGTACCAGTCATTCCCTCGGGTATCTCCGACATGCGTTAATTCCATAACTTGGTAAATCCACTCATCATCCAGCGGAGCCTGCTGCTGGCCTGGTGTCACGCTCGCCTCATTCGCCTGTACGTTTTTTAACTTGATAAGCGACTGCAGATGGATTGCCGGATTCAGAAGAATCTTGAATGACAGCCCGAATTGTACCTGCTGCGGAGTCCCGACAAGTCCCGTTTCCGGGGATACGACGATCGCTTCATCCTTTCCAACATCCTGAAGTCGGACGATGTTTAGATTTCCGTCTTCTACATAAAAAGAGGCCGCGTTTCCACGGCACACATTCTGTATATAGTCATAGGGCCGGCCGAAGAACACCTTTCCTCTTGGCAGCGCCTGATCCGACAGTCCATCCGATACCTGATTCATCGGCGTCTTCTCTTCACTGTCATTCGCCACAGTCTCGATAATTTTCCGTGAATTCAGTCCGCGGTTCACTGTCTTGGAGATGAAATTAAGGTTCAGCTGCTGGTCACCATCGATGGCCATAAGCGTTAGGGCGTAGTCTGTATTAGAATCGCGCGATCGCGATGGCCATATGATCTTCCCATCGAATATCTTTCCATATTGCAGGTCGACGGTCGTCTTGACCTCATTTCCTGCATCATCCTTGGACGTTTCCGTCTGCTCTGCTTGATACCCCGCCTCGATGATCAGCCTGTCTCCTTCCATGACCAGCTTATCCTCGGTGTCGGAATTCAGATTATAGATACGGACGATGGCATAAAAGCCGCCTCGATCTCTTTTTTTATGGACCTCGAAAGTACAGTGAAGATCGGAAACATTCAGCGCTTCCTCATCGTTCTTGTCTGTGACCAGTATCTTATACTTCCTTAGCCAGAGAGCACCGTTAGGTCGCGTCAGTTTCGGCTTGGCATTGGGATTTGCCTTGTCCGCGCCCCACTGTTTTGCCAGCGTGGTTTCTACCGCCGCCCCAAGGGCAGCACTCGCAAAACTCATGATGCATCCCCCCAGATTAAAACGAAGGTCGTCCCAAGTGTCTTGTTGTCCGGCTGCATGATGAGCGTGTCAGAAACAGGCACAATGTATGCCTCCCCGATAGAAAGATGCCGATACTGGCCTAGGAGATTCACTCCGCATACCAGCGGCATCATGTCCACCAAAAGATCTCCCGTACTGTTGTCATAGATCGCGGCGATCCATGTATCATACAGATCCATGTACCGGAGCACGAGCTTGATGTTGATATTCCGCTTTCCGCCCTCCAGCGTAAGTTTAAAGGTCTGTACAGACTGCGGCTGACAAGTCAATGGTATTCTGCAGTATGCCATCAGCCCTCGCCCCCTTTCGATGCGTCTTCCATGGATCGGATAGTCGATGTGGGCTCCGGCGTCGGTTGGACTTCTCCGCGGTTCGTTCCATCCCCACTCGTCCATTCCCGAGCAGAGACTTTTTCCGTCGTGACATTTGCCAGGATCAGCTGTTGCAGGTTGACTGTGGCACGCAAGCCGTATAGCGTACTGGCGTCATCATTGACGGAAATCGAGCGGATGACCATATTCTGATACTGGTTGAGACGCGTCAGCACAGTGAAGGGAATACGCGCCGCCTGTAACTCACAGAGCTTGCGGTATGCCGAGATGGACTTCGTGTAGGCTCCCACCCACTGGCCGCGCACCATGGATGCCATGCAGTCACTCATGCCGATTTCCATGGTGATCTGTATCGGTTCCAGGTACATGTGATCCGAGATATTCGAACCGGCCTGCACCGGATGTGATGTCACGACAGCGGTATGCTCCGTGGACACGTTCAGAACGGCATCGAAAAAGAATCCGGCGATGTTCGTCTTGCAGTAGATAAGCTCGCCCTGTTCATGTGTCCCGGCCGCCCACTGGCGTGGAAAATACCCATCCTGAAACGCGGCTGAAAGAAACATTTCCTTGGACGGCAGCGTAGCCGTCCCTCCGATCAGCAACGCATTGAGGTTACCGAGTGTCATGCCGGTCAGATTACCCAGGCCGAGATGAGCGCCTCCGCCCAGAGATCCTAAGATATTCATACCAGCACCCCTCTCTGATACCTCGTAGAAATGGCATCAGCGACTGCGTTTCCGATGTCCTTGGCTGAAGCATTGCTATTCGTGACATTCACGTGGATATCTCCGAATGAAATGCGGCTGCCGCCGTTGCTATAGCCGGTCTGTACGAATCCATTACTGCCTGCGCCAGCCGTCGCTGCGTAGCTGTTTGGATTTACTGCAAAGGAGGATGTACTTACAAAATTGTTGTCGTATGCATTCTGCGCCCTGTCTACGCGATCCACCTGCACGCCATAGCCTTGATCCTCCGGCCTTTCGTACTCATGAAGCAGCCGGCGCGTCATGCTGTCTACGTCATTCGTCGTCTTCATTTCCTGGTACAGGTCGCCGTAATCTTCCTCAAGCTCCTTCATGAAGAAGGCCAGCTGCAGACGCAGGTCGTTGATGGGCCGCCCCTGCTCGATGGCGAAATCGTAGAGTGCTCCCTTTCTTCCTGCATCTGTCCACTGCGCAAGACCAAATCCGACTCTGTCGTTTACGAATTCCTCCCGGCTCATATCGCCATTAAGGAGGCGCCGCAAGTAGATTTCCTTCTCCTCCTGGCTTCCCTTCTGTACGTTGTTCGGATCTACATTCGACTCCGCCGAGAAATTACCGATAGCTGCAGCAGCCGCCTCTTTCGTAAATCCACCGTCCTTCGTGAGTATGTTCATCGCGGCCGCAGTATTTGCTTTCTCATCAGCAGAAGATTCAAATACACCACTAAGAATGCGCCCCCAAGGGCTGTTCTTAGCCGCAGATTGAACGACGACACCAAGGAGCTTGGCCGCCCCCACGAAATCGCCGCGAAGGCATAGGGCAATGGAAGCGATGAGCTTCCCGACCATCCCGGCCATTCGGCCGAGGTCCTTCAAAGCCCAAGATATGAATTCTCCGATGGATGTCCAGAATGACCGCTGGCGAGACTTCGCCTTCTCGTCGGTGTTCTTGGTGATGGTATCAAAAAGGTCAGAGATGGCGTCGAATAAATCCCCAACACCGTCCTTCAACTCGGAAAGACCATCTGACCAGGACTCACGAATACCATCCCAGTCGATTCCTTCCACGAATTTGGTCACGATGTAATCGAGGCCATCCGCGATGACTTTCAGGATTTCCTTGATGGAATCGGAGATAGTGGAAAGCGTATCCCCCTCTAAGAAATTCAGCAGCTTCTCCCACACGGGAGCGAGCGTCTTAGACGACTTCCACCCATTCATGTAGTAGACGAAGTCCTCTAGGAGTAGCAGAGCCCCGCCGATCGCGATTAGAAATTTCCCAAAAGGGCCGGCCATGATAAAGGCACCGACCGTCGCAAAGATCGCTCCCCACTTTTTCACATTCGCAGGGAGGCCGTCTATAAAGCGATAGACGGTTCCGATGACCGACTTCAATACTTTAAGTGCACTCAGCCCGACGGACACGACGTGCCCTAGAAACTCCGCAATTTTCTTCGCGATCTGCGGCATGTTCTTCCCGAGCTTATCGTTCAACCATTGGATGAACTGCTGAAACTCTTTAATGAATGGATGCAGGTATTTGATGAGGTAGTAGGTTACCCACTCCTTCAGCATCTTCAGCTTCACCTGAAGAGACTGAATGTCATATCCGATTTCTCGGATCCATTTCAGCTGCCGGTCGGCGTCGATCGGCGTTGCCAGCTGGTTCATCTCACTTCGTAAGCGGAAGAACTGCTCACGAAGCTCCGGGATCCATGCCAGATCTTCCTCCGACACCCCCATGACCTTCATGGCAGTAGAGAGCGCCTTGGCGCTGTCCTTGGTGATCCACATCTGATTCGCCAGCCGCTTGAACTGCATGTCTGCCGCGGCCACACTCTTGATGGTATCGATGGCCGCCTTGCCGATCGCCGCGAATCCGGTCACTGCCGCGGCAGCCGCCGCAAGGCCTTTGATGTTCTTCAGGGCATTCATGAGCTGATTCAGAGCAGCCATGGCGGCATTAAAGGAATTGGTATCAATGTCCGCAGACAGTTTGACCAGGTATTCCCCCATCGTTTCGACTGGATTCATCGATTTCTCCTTTCTGCCGCTTCCTGGGCTCTCTTGGCATTGATGGCCTTTACAGTCATGATTTCATGAGCGTCGAGTAAATCGTCAAAGTCATACGTACCATCAAACACTTCGTGTTGTCGCCACATGCCGGCGGCCACCGGCGCATACGCGAAGGCATCGATGGTCGGATAGGCATATGGTTCGAAGGGCATTGCTACTTGGCCGGTTTCTGGATCAGGCCGGCTCCTTGAAAAAAATCGCCGATGTTGAACATCAGCGCCTGTACCGAGAGCTGCATGACTGTCGGAGCGTCATAGCAGAGATCCTCATCAGTAAACGATCCGTCCGCCTTGATGACCGGCACAGGCATATCCACACCATTCGTCTCGACCAGCTTCACGACAGTGCGGAGCAGCATAGTCTGGATTTCATCGAATTCCTCGCGGGGCATAGAGGGCAGCGCATTGGCCGCCGCCGTGATGGCATCCTGCTTATTCATGCCCTTGACAGTAGAAAGAGCCGGCGCGATCACTGCCGCTGCTTTCATGGCCAAATAGGATGCAGAACGGGCATCCATCTTCCCCAGACGGTATTTAGCGCCGCCCGCCTCAATCACTTTTGTCTTCTGTTTCAGCATTATGGTTCCTCCGGTATAAAAAATGCTTTACATTAGATCGGGTTATTCACGATATCTGCGCACATGAGCTGCCACGTCACGCGGCCGCCCTGCGACTGGTAAGGCGTATCAGGTTCTTTGGAAGGAGACACACCAACGCAGACGTGTGTATTTCCCAGATGTCCGTTTCGGATCAAGATGGTGGTGCTGGCCCATTTCGCTGTGGGAGAATTCCATAATTTCTGGAACCATCCGTTCAGCCATTTATTAAGCGGACTGGTCTGCTGCACCTCAATAGTTACAGTCCCGTTGTTGCCCGGCACCTTGGATACCATGACCGATCCGTCGGCTGCAATGTCATGCGTGGTACGCTCCGTTGATTTAGAAATCGTAATCGATCCCACGCCTTTCCCGGTAAATACGTAGTCTTCCATTAAACCACAATGGATCGAACCGACCACGTCCGAGAAGGAGTAGGTAGTTAAAGCTCCATTCATACTTTTTCACCTCCCTAGCGATTGACGTTAACCGCAATGGTCACATAATGGATAGCACCGGCAGTCTTGATGCATACGTAGATCGGAGGCGCCTTGCGCGCATCGCGATCAGCCTGCGACTGGTCGGCGACCGGCTCGGAAAGTACGATATAGCCTGCATCGAGCGTGGCACCATTCTTCAGGGTGAGCACAGTGCCGCCATTCCATACACCCGGTGCGATGAATCCGGAATTGACGAACTTTTCGCAAGCGGTATTGATGACCGCCACGATACTGTTTACGCCGGGTTCCGTATCAGGGATCTTCGGCTGGCTGGTCAGGAGATCCATGACCGACAGCACGATTTCATTCTTCAGCATGTCGAGGTTCAGGACTTCGTCGAAGTACGAACCATCCGCCATGCATCCTTCCTGCAGGACGTCGTAGGCATCCGAGCGGCGCACATACACATTGCCGTTCACGCCTGCAGTCTGGCTATCCCCGCACACATACTGTACTTGCGTTTCGGACAGGTCGTCCGTCACGACGCCAGGCAGTTTCTTGTAAGCAAGCGTGAAGGCGGAATTATTGAGGCCGGTATTCTGCCCCATCGCATAGCCCATGACAGCAGCGACGGCATGACTGGTGCCGCTGTACATACCGAAGGAGCGTCGGTAATTCTTCGATTTCAGACGCTTAAAAATGGCGTCGGTCTGCTCGCCCACTTCGCCGGTCACTGTGTTCGAGAGATTCGAATCATCGGAAGTGGTATAGGCGAGGAGTGTGTCCGGGCTGGCTGCCTCTGCCCATTCTGCCAGCTGCAGGATATCAGCGTCTTTGGCTTCAAGCGGGATCAGCACATACCATTCCCCATTCTTTTCTCTGCAGGCCTTAGCCGCAGCGAGGAACGATTCTTCTTCCCCTTTGACGCCGACGGCCAGCTTGGTCGGGCCGGAGGTCGCGGAAAAATACAGCGACGCCGCCTTGTATTCCGGGGTATCCGTAGTGAATCCATCCTGCAGCATGGCGGACACGCTGGTGTAGATTTTGACTCGTTCACCTGTGCTGATGGCCGTACTAGGGCCAAGGATCAGTGCCACATTGAAACCTTTTCTGGCAGCCGAGCGAGAGGCCAGATTGACCTGCACATTGACGATTGTTTTTAAATCAAGCTGCATGTTTTATCCTTTCTTGATGATAATTCCGCTGTCCGTCTGGACGCGGTGCGATTCGCCGGGCGGATTGGCGTGGATAGTCACCGGCACCTTCTCGATGGCCTTCACGTCCTCATCCCAACGCATGAGGTAGTTGAAGCGGAGTGTCAGGTCTGCCCTGTCCCACCACATGTTTTGGTAATTCTCGGGAACGTACTGCGGTGTATCTGCAGATGGGATGATCATGATGCCGGCTTTCCGCAGTACGTCGGAGCCGTCAAGGAATGCGTGTTTGACTTCCAGAAGATGATCATATCCATTCGGCCCATAGGCCGTGAAAGAAATCTGCAGCACACGGTTCATGTAATGCCGGCAGATGAGATCACGCCCAGCGTCTTCCCATACTTCATGGATCGGCTGGGTGGTCTCATCACCGCCCGCATCTTGGAACGTAATAAAAATGACATCATCGTTCACTGTCCAGTCCGGCTTCCCAAAGGTGCTGTAAGTCAGACGAACAGGTGGTTTTAAGGTCCTGTACTTTTTATCCGGATCCTCCCCGATCGCGGCCATGGTCGCTCTGTAGAATAGCCGCATGATTTCCTTCCGTGTAAGGTTAGGCATCAGGCACCTCCCCAAGTACTCTCATAGCGATCGATCGATAGAACCCATAGTCTGCGTCAGGCGTCACCGAATAGATACGGTACTCCTCTCCGCGCCATACGAGGATATCAGAGAAATTCGAAGAATCATTGATCTCACCCGTCACGTACAGGCGCTCCGTCGTCAGCACCTTCATAGCGCCAGACTGCCGGTCGCCTTCCGGAACCATGCTTAGGTCTCGGGCACTTGCTACCGTCACGATTCCGCGTAAATGAAGGGTCGATGGGGGAGTCGTGTCAGAGACGAAATCCCCATCTTCCCAAATACCGGAGGACCGCTTGATAGTGATGCCCTGCGAGAGCATCGGCGAGTGTATCACTGTGGCCAGGTTAATCATAGTCAATCACTCCTAACCACATAGGTAATGGCCTTTCGCATCGCGCCGGTATCAATCAAAGGCTTATCGCTCTTCTTTTTTGCGATGGTGACGGGCGAATTGGCTGGCCAGTTATTTCTCGGATCATCGAACCACTCGCGGCATACATTCTGCGCGAGAAGTCCAGTCCGTGTAATGGCACGCTCCACCCCATCGCCATCGGCGGATGCCGTGGCCTGGTATATTTTTTTAAATTCGGCTGCGATCCTGACCTTGTTTGCAGCAAGCGCCGGTTCAATGACAGGGCGAGGCGGCGAGTGCCAGAGAGGCGAGCCATGAGACTGGATGTACAGGGAAAAGGCTGCGGAATACTTGAGCCCCCGAGCCATGTTCTGATCCATCTCTTCAATCATAGGGCGGCGGCGGATGCCGTGGGTGTGAATGTAGAGGAGCTCCGCATTTCCGATCTCCCCACCTTTACGGCTGTTCGCTGCCTGCGGAATACCGACATAGATATGCCGTTTCTGTAGGCCGCGCAGACGGGCAAAGAGCCCGGCGATGCCGCCGTTGTACTCCTTGTGTTCCACTTTCGCATTCACCATACATACATCCCGCCTCTCCCTACGAGTTTCGCCATAGTGGCGAACTGCACGCCGAACGTCGTCATTTTGAAGGCCGCCCAGCCATTCAGGTCATTGAGCGCCGATCCGTCTCTGGAGTAAGAAACGCCGTCGGCGCTCTCGCTGGTGACCATGCCTGCTGAGGAAGCAGATGCCAGCACCTGCGAGGCGTCCGTCCCTTCCGGCTGCATGGACTGCAGGTATAGAGTGCAGAAGTGAGCGATGAATAAACCAATCGCCGCCTTCCACATCCGGTTGAAGCGCCTGTAATTGACACAGGATAATCCGAGGTCTACGTACATGTCCAGCGCCGCATCCGGAAGCACGCCTCTAAACTGCGGGTACAGCAGGAGAAACGTCTCCTTGGTGTACTCCGGGTGTTCTTCTTTCTTGATGTTCGAAGCCTGCGAAACGATCCCGATCATTGACAGTCACCTCTATTCTTTGGACTTGTTTTCAGATTTACCGGTGCCCTTTTTGCCGCCTTTACCCGCTGTCTTGACCGGCGATTCGGCTTCCGGTTCCTCTTCCGCTGCAGTTTCTTCTATCGTGGTTTCTTCAGTCTTGGCCAGAGCCGCTTCAGCATCTTTGTCGCTGCCGTTTCCCTTGACCTCGATGATGTCTCCATCAGAAAGGGCGAGGTCATAGAGGATGGTTTCGCGGATCCAGTCCGGCGCTTCTTCCAGAATGCCGCCTCCCTTGGTGATGAAGGAACCACCGATGACGTTTTTGAACATGAACTTTCTCTTGGAAATAATAAGCATGGTTTCCTCCGGTATTAGAAATCAGATGCCGTCGATGTAACGGACCGGCTGGTAGTAATTAAACTTCACCTGCCCGATCTGCGCTGCGTAGAGAGTATCGTAGGCAGCTGCAGAAAGGTTCGGGGAGGACATGGCGCGTGTAATCGGCACCGTGATGTCGAAGTTGACCTTGTCCTCATCATTCACATACGCTACCATGCGGTCGGTCTGACCAGCGCCAGCCTTGATGCACCAACGGGATGGATAGATGGAAATCGAGCGCCCCTGATTCTTTGCGATATTATTATTCATTAAATATTCCAGCAAAGAGCAGTTGCCGGCTTCAGAAACCTTGCGTGTCACGAGCAGGGTGTACTGCTGCGGCGGGATCAGGATGTGGTTCGGCATACCGTCGAGGTCGTATTCGGATGCCACCCATGCTGCGGTGATTGCCTGATTGATATCGTCCAAGATTTCATCCGGAGTCTTATCCTTCCATGTCGCCTTTCCGGATGCCCCACTGTCTGCAGTTGCGACCACGACATTCGGATCGTTTACGAGGCCGGTCGTTCCCAGCTTCTCAAAGCCTTTGTAGACGTTCATGTCCAGAGACTTGTTGTAGTTGAGTCGGATGCCCTTATTCAGCATATCCTCCAGGCTGCGGCCGATCTGCTTTGCTTTCGCCATATCCACGAAGTTAATGCGCATCATGTGCATCCAAGTGAACACCTTGTACAGATTCTTTTCCGTGCTGACCTGCATGACGGGGATCGTGTTGGACGCGGTGCCTACGATAGAGAGGTCATTCGGTCCCGTGGTGCCGTAGTCTACGTTGTAGGTGGAGGTGTATTCTACCCATCCGCCGCCTGTCTTGGCCACCATATCACGCTGCCAGGTGACACTGGTGAGCGGTTCACGTACCTTCGGATCCATCTTTTCGAGCTCGCCGGTGATGTAAGCCATACCAGAAGCCACGGCAGAGTCAAAGCCTTTCCCATAGAAAGCACCCGGCATGTCGTATACCTGACGACCGCCCTGCATCATGGCCATGCTGGCACGGCCGGCCATTTCCTTATTTGGAGTGAAAAAAGAAACCCCATTACCCATAATCAATTATCCTCCTTTGAAAAATCAGGCGTTCGCACGGGTCAGAATGGTGATTTCTGCCACGCCGTTCGCGTCTACGTAACCGTTCGTCCACTGGACATTCGGAAGCAGGATGGAGTTTTCACCATCTGCCGCCGCTTCGAATCCGCCGATCACACCATCCACGACGGATGTGTTCTTCTTGATACGGACGTATACCTTGCCGCCAGCGGTCGGAGTGCCATTGTTGCAGGTCACGACGACGGCACCGCGGTTCAGGGCATTGATCATGTCCTTTTCGTGGTATGCGGTGTGATTCTGGTCATCGTAGGCTACCGCCTGTTTGATAACGCGAAGCGCAACCCCTCCGAATTTGTCCGCCGTAAAATCGGCGCCGATCGGGGAGTAGGTGTTGTCGTCATTCGCCTGCAGGCAAGCACCGAACGGCACGTCGGCAGAGCCTGCCTTCAGCTGGCGGGACGTAGTGATCAGGTCAGGGGTGCGGGCGTAGGTGCCCGGGAACCCATAATTCATGGAAATACCAATAGCTTTACCACTCATGGTGATGTCCTCCTTAGTCTTTCTTATAATGCGGATTATACTTGTCGCGGATCATGCGGCCGTACTCTTCATCGTCCATAATCGGATCAGAATCGCGAGCGCTGTGTCCATTCTGCTGCGCACGCATGAGACCGGCATACTGTCTGTCCGGAAGGTTAGCACGGAGCAGCATGGCCATAGAATCGGCCGCTCTCTGGCGCTGACGGTAAGGGAGCTTTGCAATGACCGGCTTCAGCCCGTCGATGATATCCAGCGCCGCGTCTCTGGCAGCCTGCGCGTCATCGTCTTCATCTCCGGGATCAATGCAGTCTGCATCATCCTCGGTTTCCTCGCCGTGTGCTGCGTTGATCGCTTCAGGCGGCACGTCTTCTTCGCCATCATTCTCGGCGCCTTCAGTGTTCCTCTCCCCTGTCAGCTCCCCTTCCAGCGCATCCAGCGCAGTCGGTTCATCGTCCGGATTATCTGGATAATCCTCACCATCATCTTCTGCCGATCTCGGATTCTCGTAACCATCCTCTGGTTCCGGTTCTGCTGCCAGCGCGTCCAGCGCATCCTCGATACGACGGAGGCGTGCATCCAGAGCATCATACGCCGGCGTGCGCTGAGGTTCTGGATCCTTGGGCGGTTCAGGATCCTCGTCCTGCACCTTCGGGTTCAGCTTGGACGCTGCTTCCAAGTCTTCCGGGGTGGTGTCTTCGTCTTTGGCGAAGGCCGCCAGCACACGGCCCCAGAGGCTGTTCTTTTTTGTACTCATTCTCTTCATTCCTCCTTTGGAATCACGAATAGATACTCTATGGCCCGCGCGACCGCGATTGACGACAGCCACATGATTGCCGCGTATCTCCCGCTGCACGTAGGTGTCTCTGTCTTTCGGATCCCACAGGCAGTCATACCCGCAGGACACGTCGCGCTTCCCATCCTCGATTTTTCTGATCAGATCGTCGTCATAGATAATGAGGTCGGCAACGATGCAATCAGAAAGGGCACCCTCGCCGCGGTGTACGTTGCGGCAGGTGCCCTTCAGATATTGAAGTACATTCCCGGGTTTCACATCTTCCGTCGGGTGTTCATCCACCACGGGTTTGCCTTCAAATGATGCGAGCGCGGCCTTGCTTAACACCTCAGCTTCCGGGCGCTCTATGTTATAGATTTTATTGGGATCCGTCCCGCCAAATTCCATCCCGCGGTAATTCTGGATGCCGGTGCGCGCGATCGGCACATCCTTGCATACCAGATACCCTTCCGGTGTGCGAATCATATGGTCGGAGATACGGCTCCCGAAGTATGCCCTCATAGGCTGCCTCCTCCATTCAGTTTTTTGAATGCCGCCAGCGTCATCATACGGATGCGGCCATTCATGTATACCTTGTGCGGCCACGACACGTCCTCATAGTCCAGAAGAGGAGCTGGATAGCAGCGGCAGTTGAATATCTCCCCCGGGGCATAATGCCCATAGTCCTTCTGGTGAAGGAGCTTCTCTGGAGACGGCGGGTCTTTCCAGCTGCAGATGACGTCATCCATGTGGCTGTGTGAGCTTCGCACCCGCGCATCCTTGCTCGTCTTCCAGACATACCAGGAAAGCCCCGCGCTTTCTGCCCGGACTCGCGTCAAGGCAGTGGTCGCCTTCGAGGACTCCGTTCGGGCAATGAGAAGCGCATGCGCCCTCGTCAGCTGCGGCCATCTCGCCAGCACCTGATGCATGAGCTCCTCCGGCCGCTTCCCTTCCATCTGCCCCTTGTCCATCTCGTGAGCGACCTTGCTTGCCACCCTCGATGTCATAGACTTGATGAGCTTGGAATTTTTCTCCACGATCGCGCTGATTTCGCTCCTGTGGGCTCGCTCCTTCTTCAGGAGTAAATATATAGCCCTGCCCCGGGAGCCGCGTCTTGCGGCCTCACGCCAGCTCCGTGCCCCATCGTGAAAGAGACTGGTAGCCATAGAGCCTGCTGCCTCGCGGGCGGCCTTATCCAGAGTCGGCGACCTCGCGAAGCCGCGCAGCACCTGGAGCATTTGAAAAGGACTGCTTGCACCCGTGAGGCGCCTTCGCAGTCCTTCCATGATCCGGTTGATCGCCGCGGCATACCGTTTCTCTACCGATCGCCGCGGTTTGAATCTATCTGTATACAACTTTTCTCCTTAGCCTTTGAATGCATTGGGGTTACGCGCCTTGAGGGAATTGGCGAGCTGTCTCAACTTAGACAGCCGTTCCTTGGCACTTGCGGCAGCCTGGTCACGCCGGCTGACATTCGCATCGGACTTCGCCTTATAGGCACTCTTTTTCTGCTCGATCGCATTTGGCTCGCCTCCAGCCTTATCCATTCTTGCATTGTACGCCTCTCTTGCTCTCCGAGCTGTCCGGTGATACACCCGAGCATTATGGTCGAGACGCTTGGCCTCCTTGCCTGCATTGACCGCCGTAGAACCCGGCTGCATGCGGCCGGGTTTTGTCGCATGATAGGCACTCCGCTGCGGCGAGGTAGATCCGCCCCGCCCAGCCTCGCGGCTCTTGGATCTATTCACAGAATTCAGCATGTCGCCCCACCCTTTTTCGAGCGTCTCATACCACCCAAGCTGTTTCTCTGCCGTCTCGTCTCCGGGGTTCCTTTTTGCGATGTCTCGCCATTTTTTTACATAGCTTGAGGCTTCCGCCTTAACTGCCGCGAGCGCTTCTGGATCTTCATGCCCTTCATTTGTCAATCGCTTAATGTGTTCGAGGGCACGTTTCTTTCCAGTATTATATGCGGCACTCTGCTGCGGCACAGCCGCGCCGCCCCGCCCAGCCTCGCGGCTCTTGTTCAGAGAACCACCGCGAAAGGGCTGCCCATTCAGTGCCCCGCCAGCGCCTCCGGCAATGCGGCCGTTTTTTATCAGTACATGCGCACCGTTGATGGTACGCCACTCACCTTCCTCCGCATCGAAGGCCCGGATTCGATCCAGGTTGTTTTTTGTCTGGTCCATACTTATCCTCCTTTTACCACGCTACTTTTCGTTGCGTGACACATCATAGCTCTGTAGCAGCTATAAATCCAGTCATATTTTGGCATTAAAAAAGACCGCAGCTGCGGTCTTGCGAAATTCTCTTTACTTTAATTACCAAACAGTGCGCCCTTCCTTCCACTCCTTTTTTGCTTCATTTAAGGATAGGCGATTAGCACCACCAGATAAGTCTGGATTGCTTTCTTGAGCTGGCTCTCTTTCCCACCCGCATATTTCACAGATAGAATAGGGGCGAGTTACGTACTCGTCATCGTTCCCGCAAACAGGACATTTACCTAAATTTGGCTCCATTTTTCTTTGCCTCCGCTCGTAGACCTAAATAAAATTTATGCCCTTCATGTGGAGCGTAAAAGGTAAGTAGTCCACCATCGTTCCCAATAGCCAGCCAGTTTCTTCTCCTGTCATACCGGACTATATTTCCCAATCCGTCCCTGTAGCCTTCTATCCTGTCCCCAATCGGTGACTCTAGCAGCTTGACTCCTTCACTCACGTACTGCTCCTCGGTCATACCTTTAAATTCAGGTTCTACCTTTAAGTGCTTATTCACGTGAATGATATGGTCTCGCTTGTTTCCAAAGGCTTTAACCGATATGCTATTCGCTCCACTTGGTGATAGCTTAGCACGACGTCCGGTGTGTTTCAAGTCATTTAGAGCCTTCTTGCCACCGCCAGTTCCCTTCGGGGCGAAGCGACCGTTCGATGGATCGTGATTGTCCCCGTTCGCATCCAAGTCATCGCTGGCGGTATGGTAAAAAGGGAAGCTGTCGTGCGCCTCCTTTGGCGCCTGTGGCGGCTTTCCGGGAGCCTCGGGTGGTTTATCGCCCACCTCCCCGCCGCGGCCTGCATGGGGCAAATCCGGGCCTCCAGCGCCGTCTTCATCTCCGCCCATGCCAGGGAATCCTCCCATCTCGCCCTGCTGCTCGATTTCGTCCGACGCATTCATGATTTCCTCGTCGGTGATGTTCGTCCATGTACCGGTACGGCTGCTCTGCTGCTTCATTTCGCGAAGGGCAGTGCGCTGGCTAATGAGGCCGGCGTTGTATGCCGTGACAATGTTATCTGTGCCGCACTTGGCAAGATCGGCCCGCTCCTGATCCGACGGCTCGGATACGGGATCGAATTCAAAATCGAGGTCATCCGGCACGGCGCCGAAGACGGACATACACAGCACCGGCAGCAGCTTGTTCAGGATCGGGCGGAGCTTCGCTTCCTGCTCCTGCGCGATCATATCGTAGTAGTTGCGAAGGTCGCTCTCCCCTGTAGCATTCATGCCCTCCGGCGAGCGACCGAAGAGCTTTGTCGCCGGGATGCGGGCAGCACCCGCCACGTCCATCATGAATTGCTTGTAGGTATCAGAGATGCCGCCGAATGTGTACTGGTGGCTCTGCATATCGTCCCCGGCATCGATGATCTGCATGCCCATGTTAGACATGAGCCAATTCTGCGCCTGAATGGTGCGATAGAGCTCCGCCTTCGTCTGCTCATCCGTGGCCGAGAGCATCTGCCCCATGTCGGCCATCTTCAACACACGCAGACTGGCCATGAAGGTCAGCTGGGCGATGTTCCAAGACACATTGTCGCGCTTTTTCAGCTCATCAAAGATGGACTCAATGACGGACGCGCCCCACTGCTGCTCGGCCTGTGATTCCCAGTAGGGCAGGTCGTCCCCGGTAAAGCGCAGGAGACGG
>SKED01000649.1_pt1 | contig 36820 bp, 27 predicted proteins | sample 4826651 | NCBI WGS metagenome assembly SKED01 (sample SAMN11008818, study PRJNA524170) | human gut metagenome | biome: Human fecal sample; material: Feces; isolation source: fecal sample from pouch patient p19 | host: Homo sapiens | place: Israel: Tel-Aviv | collected 2016-06-28 | reverse complement strand
ATCTATGACAGAATTTATCTTGGAAAGAAAGATGACAGCACCAAAGAACCGGTGGTACAGGGAACACAGAAAGATGACCAGACCACATTTACCTTCCAGGTATCTGCAGATCAGCAGGGAATTTGTGTTCCGATCACGCCGGGACGTACCAACGGAAGCTGGCTGAACAGTGGAAGAAACCTGTTTATCAAGATTCCGAACGTAGGAAAAACCTTCGATGCGGCAACTTATCCGAACGGAATCTATGACGCTTATGGCAATGCTCATACACAGAATAGTGTATTTAATATCGAGGATGACAGTACGATCACAGTAAAGGGAGATGAAGTCACAGTTACCCTGTACTCCGGATCTACTTCCTACGATAAAATGTATATCGGCAAAGTTGGAGACAGTGATGAAGCTAAAGATGCAAATGCAGTAGAAGGAAAACTTCTGGGAGAATCGGATCCGAGTCGTCCGGAATATCGGGTATACACTTTTACACTGAAAAAATCACAGCTGGGAACAAAAGTTCCGTTTGTATTACATAACGCGAAAGGAACTGCTAAATGGCTGACAAAACAGGATTACCTGGAAATCCCGCAGTTTATGACAAAAATCGGGGAAATTCCGGAAGATCTTACCTATCGCAAAGCGAATATTACGAATAAGGCCAAAGACTTTATCATCAATGGAGAAAAGAGTTATTATACTGTTACCAGTGATGCTTTAGGTCATTTGGTAATTGCCACAGACAGTACTGATTATAACAGAATGTACCTGGGAACCAGAGAAGAAATTAGTCAGGCAATCAAGAGTGGAAATGGTGGAAACTATCTGTCACTCTGGAAATTAGATAATAAATCCTATGGATTCATACATGATGGATTTACCAATGAGATTACAGGAAAGACAATGTCTTATGTTCTTTATAGCACAAAGACCGGAAAATGGTCAGAAGGCACATATACGCTGACAATTCCTTCTCCGGGTGAAATGACAGAGGCTTGTACGGATGTAGGTGAAGTCATTAGTCCGGTAGAAAGCTATAATGATCCGTATAAGGATGCAAAAGCACCGGATCTTGATACAAAACCAACTGAAACACCTACACCGGCCCCATCTAACGTTCCGTCAGACGGTATCTACAGCACAACCGCAGAGACCGGAGCATCGATGTTCAAAGTGGTCGGAGTCAAACTGACTGTAAAAAATGGTAAGATGAGCGCAGTCATCACATTAAGTGGTGAAGGTTACGATTATCTGTATATGGGAACCGCAGCAGATGCAGCAACGCATACAGACAACTGGATCAAATACAGCGGAACAGATATCTATACACTGGACGACGAGACCAAGACAGGAAGAACTTATATGATGCCGGTATCTGCACTGGATACACCGCTCACAATAGCATCTCATTCCGAGCGTCAGCAGAAGTGGTATGATCGAACCATCACGATCAGTTCTAAAAACCTGAAAAAGACAGGAGATATTCCGGCAGAAGGAACACCTGCAGATGGTATTTACAGCACAAGTGCAGTAACCGGAGCAGCAATGTTCAAAGTGGTTGGAACAAAGCTGACCGTAAAAAATGGTAAAATGACAGCACTGATCACGTTAAGTGGTGTTGGATATGATTACCTGTATATGGGAACCGCGGCAGATGCGGCGAACAATAAAGCTCAGTGGATCAAATATAACGGAACAGCTGCTTACATACTGGATGGAGTAACAAAAACAGGAAGAACTTATGAGATTCCGGTATCCGCACTGGATAAACCAATTACCGTAGCTTCCCATTCCGAAAGCCATAATAAATGGTATGACAGAACAATCACATTCAGCTCCAAAGATCTGAAAAAGCTCGGTGATGTGTCTAACGGTGATAATGGAAATAACGGAAACAGTGGTAATCCGAATAACAGCAGTACAAACGGTGGAAATAATAATACAAACGGAAGTGGAAATACAACCGGAAACACTACCACAACAGTAGATACAAAACCGGATACCGAATCCAAGTATGAGTACGATACCAGTGGTTCCACAAAAGCAGTAAACAGTAAGACAAAGCTGAAAGACGGTGTATACAAACCGGACAAATTCAGCTGGTCCGGTGGTAGCGGAAGGGTAAATATCACCTGTGATAAAGTAACGATAAAAAATGGACAGGCACTGGCTACAATTGTATTCAGCAGTTCTGCTTATCAGTATGTAAAAGCAAACGGCAAAAAATATCTGCCAACCCATACCGGCGGAAAATCCATTTTTGTCATTCCGGTGGAACTGAACAAGAACAACAGTATCATCGGTATGACTACCAAGATGAGTACGGCACATGAGATTACCTACAGTATCCTGGTTTATCTGTCAGCAGCGGATGAAGCCGGTGACGGAAGTGTATCTGCTGATGGAAGCAGCAGTGGACGGAATTTCGGAAGTAATGAAAAACTGGATGAAAAAGCACCGGATATTATTGGACTGGAATACAAATCAGAAACAAAGCTGGATTATGCGAAGTATTTTAAAATCTATCACTATGATAAAGATGTAACACTTCTGGAAATTGATATGACAAAAGATACAGACAAAGATCCGGAGAAACTGAAAGAAGAAACCGCGACAAAAGATTCTGAAAAAACAAGTACAAAAACTGACAGCAAGAAAAACAATAAGAGTGGCAAAAAGAAAGCTGTAAAGATAGCAATCAAAAGAGATAATGAAGACAGTAAGAAATCAGATACACAGAGTATTACCTATAACGATGAGGGAGAGGCAGTTGTACAGACACAGGAAGAAATTATTGCAGATCTGTATAAGGCAAATGTTGTCAAATACCTGATCGTTCCGGAAGATTCTGATGTGGAACTGCCGGTTGGAATCGAAAAAGAAATGATCGTCATCCATCTGCCGGTGAAACATGTGTATGTGGATTCCGAGGAGTCGCTGAATACCATGGATGACCTGAAACTTCTGAAAAAGATTGCAGCAGTTGGATATGATCAGGATGAGACAGATATCGAAGCAGTCAACAAAGCACTGGAAAAAGAAGATATGGTCTATGCAGGATCGGCAGACGATCTGAAGTTTAGAGAAATCGTAAAAAATAAGATTGATCTTGCAATTGTATCCTCTGAGATTCTGCCGGGAAGCGAGACAGAAAAAGCGGCAAAAGAAGAGGAAGAGAAAGATGGTAAGAAAATAAAAACAGACAGTGCCGATAAGAAAACTGCGGATACTATAGACAAGAAAAACAGTAAGACGGTAAACGATGTTACTGCCGATAGCGAAACAGAAGAAACATCCGTACTGGATGATCTGGCAGATAACTTTGCAACTCTGGGAATACCGCTGATCATCGACCGTTCTGCAGATGAAAAATCTGAACTCGCAAAAGCAGAATGGCTGAAAGTATACGGGACCGTATTCGGATGTAGCAAGAAGACCGATCAATTATATAATAAAGCGGTAAAAGCTGTGAAGAGTAAGACAAAGTAAATTTCAATAAATAGTCACCAAGAAAAACATAAAAAAACGAATTACCGGAAGCGGTGAGCCTTTTCGAATGAAGGCTGACCGTTTTCCGGTAATCGTACATAATCGAGGAAAAAAGATGAGAAAAAAAACATATACCGCATGCAGCCGTATGGCAGCCATTTTCCTTGCGGCGGCCCTGATGCTGACAGGTTGCGGAACTGGTGCAGGAGAGAGCAGTTCCACAGGTTCTAAAGAAACACAGACAACAGAGGCAGATGATACCAAAACAGAGGGACAGCAGGAAAACGATACGGCAGATACAGAAGAAACAGACGAAACAGATGATGCCAAAGAAACAGAGAGTACATCTGACAGCGAAACATCTTATCTGACGGATGCTCCGGATGCTCCAGAAGTTTCCGGTCTGAACTGTCAGGGAAAACTGAAACTGGACTATGCGGAGTGCTATGATGTCTACTATTATGAGAATGATTATCAGCTGATCGATGTACATGACAGTGCACAGTATCTGCTGGTGCCGGAAGGAGCCGAAGCACCGGAAGATTTGGATGAGAGTATCATTGTACTGCAAAAACCGCTGGATAAGATTTATCTGGCAGCCAGCTCCACCATAGCTCTTTTCCGGGCACTGGATTCTATTGATAATATTAAGATGAGTGGAATCGATGCCTCCGGTTGGTATATCGAAGAAGCAAAACAGGCGATGGAAGACGGGAAGATCCAGTTTGCAGGAAAATACAGCGAACCGGACTATGAGATGCTGGTGGATCAGGACTGCGATATTGCCATAGAGTCCACGATGATCCTGCATACCCCGAAAGTTCAGGAGATGATCGAAGATCTGGATATTCCGGTATTTATCGACCGTTCCAGTTATGAGACACACCCACTCGGAAGAACGGAATGGATCAAACTTTACGGCGCGATGATGGATAAGGAAGAAGAGGCATATAGCTTCTTTGATGAACAGGCCAAGGTAATCGGCGACCTGAAAGACTTTAAAAATACGGAAAAGACGGTGGCATTTTTCTTTGTAAGTACGGACGGTTCTATTGTAGTGAGAAGAACCCAGGATTATATTCCAAGCATGATCGAGCTGGCAGGCGGAAGATACGTATTCCAGGATCTGGACAGTGTTGAGACAACCAGTGCTTCCGTATCCATGAGCATGGAGGAATTTTATGCAGCCGCAGCAGATGCAGATTATCTGGTATACAATGCCACTATTGACAATCCCATCCAGTCCGTAGACGAACTGGTTGCAAAAAACGAATTGTTTGAGGACTTCAAAGCTGTTCAGGAAGGCAATGTATGGTGTGTAGGAAAATATATGTATCAGGCAACGGATATCGTTGGTCAGCTGATCACAGATTTTCATCTGATGTTAACCGACGGAGATGAGAAAGACATGACATTCCTTACTAAAGTAAGTGATAAGTAACAGGAGAAATCATGAAAAAACGAAAAGAAGCCCTTCAGGGGGCAACCGATTTTCATTATGAAAATTTTCTGCGCAGAAGCCGGTATACATCGGTATTTCTCATACTGCTGGCGGCATTCTGCGTAATCACTGTTTTGAATATCAATACCGGAAATGTGGATATCTCTATCCCAAAGATTTTAAAGATTATTTTTCTTCGGGAAGGAAATAAGATGGAATATAACATTATCTGGAAGATCCGTCTGCCAAGAATTCTGATGGCGGCCATCCTTGGGGGAGCACTTTCTCTTTCCGGATTTTTATTACAGACCTTCTTTGAAAATCCTATTGCAGGTCCCTTTGTGCTCGGTATTTCCTCCGGAGCCAAAATGGTGGTAGCTCTGGCGATGATTTATTTTCTGGGACGGTTTCAGGTGGTATCTTCTTATACGCTGATCATAGCAGCCTTTATCGGTTCCCTGATCGCCACAGGCTTTATCCTTTTGGTGTCCAGACGGATCAATCATATGGCAACACTTTTAGTAGCAGGTATCATGATCGGTTATATCTGTTCAGCGGTCACGGATTTTGTGGTGACTTTTGCAGAGGACTCAGACATTGTCAACCTGCACGGATGGAGCCAGGGAAGCTTTTCCGGTATGAACTGGAGCAATGTGAAGGTGGCGGCAGTTGTCATCGGAGTGACGATCCTTATTACATTTTTCATGTCCAAGCCAATCGGAGCTTACCAGCTGGGAGAAGCCTATGCCCAGAGTATGGGTGTGAATATTCGCTTTTTCAGGATTATGCTGATACTGACTTCCAGTGTGCTTTCTGCATGTGTGACTGCATTTGCCGGACCGATTTCTTTCGTGGGAATCGCTGTTCCCTATCTGGTAAAGAGAAGTCTTGGAACTTCCCGGCCACTGATCGTCATTCCTGCCACATTTTTGGGTGGCGGTGTCTTCTGTATGATGTGTGATCTGATTGCGCGTATGGCATTTGCACCGCTGGAACTGAATATCAGTACCGTGACTTCGATATTTGGTGCGCCGGTGGTTATTTTCATGATGTTGCACCGGAAGAAAGGAAACTGACATGGGAGAATATTATTTTCATCTGGATCAGCTGACGGTGGGATACAACGGAAAGCCTCTGATTGATCAGATTCAGGTAGGTATCCATAAAGGAGAGATTGTCACACTGATCGGACCGAACGGATCCGGAAAATCAACAATTTTAAAGAGTATCACCAGACAGCTGAAGATACTTGGCGGTAAGGTTCTGTTTGAGGAGAATGATCTGCACAAGCTTTCTTACAAGGAACTTTCCACCAGAATGGCAGTAGTTCTGACAGAGCGCATGCGGCCGGAGCTGATGACCTGTCATGATATTGTGGCAACCGGTCGCTATCCTTATACAGGTCGCCTGGGTATCTTAAGCCGGGAAGACGAGAATAAAGTGGATGAGGCCATGCGGATCGTCCATGCGGAAGAACTGGGAAGCCGGGATTTTAATGCCATCAGTGACGGACAGCGTCAGAGAGTCCTTTTGGCAAGAGCTATCTGCCAGGAACCGGAGATTATCGTGCTGGATGAGCCTACCTCTTTTCTGGATATCCGTCATAAGCTGGAACTGTTATCCATTCTCCGCTCTATGGCAAAAGAAAAGGGTATAACCGTGATCATGTCTCTCCATGAGATCGATCTGGCCCAGAAGATTGCAGATCAGATCCTTTGCGTAAAAGGAGATCATGTCTGCTATTACGGAACTCCGGAACAGATCTTTGAAGAACAGACCATCCGGGAATTATACGGAATCGAAAATGGATTCTATGATCCAAGATTTGGCAGCATTGAGCTTCCAAAGGTTGAGGGGGAGCCGGAGGTCTTCGTGATCGCCGGATGCGGAAGGGGAATACCCATCTACAGAAAATTACAAAAGGATAATATCCCCTTTGCAACAGGCATCCTGTACACCAACGATGTGGATTATCAGTTAGCCCGCCTGCTAGCCGCCAGGGTGATCACAGAGGAACCTTTTTGCCAGATTACTCAGGAGCATCTCCGGGAAGCAATACAGGTTATGGAAAACTGTAAAAAGGTGATCTGCGCCGATGTTCCCATCGGAGAATGTAACAAAGGGCTGGAGGAACTGATCCGGGCCGCAAAAAAGAGAATGTAAGAGAAGAAAACGAAGAAAGATCCTGATGAAATCTATTTTCACCGGGATCTTTTTGTTGCATTGCATATCAATAATTGGTCCGGTGGACCAATTTTGATTGCTGTTCGCGGGTGCCTGTTATGACTTGAGATATAGAGAGAAGATACGGTATAATGTATATACTTAAAGTAACTGTGTGACGTAGAGCAGTTACCATGCAGTCATTAAGCAAGGGCAAAAGTCCTTAGCATTATCAGGAGAGGAATTCTACAAATCAGATGAATGAAAAAACAGAAAAAATCAAAAGAATCCGGAATCTGCTCCTTGCCGGTGGTTGTATAATCACTGCCATAATATGCCGTCATCTTCCAGCCAACAGAGAATCGGGCTGGCTGGCCTTTTTTCAGCTGACGAGGGCATACTTGTATATCACCTTATATTGTGTCTGGGGAATTTCCCTTCAGCGAAGGATCGTCAACAGGACAGCACGAAGAGGCCTGTGTGGTATTGCATCTCTTATGGTTTTCTGGTTTGTTATCCGTACTCTGAAATACAATGTATTTTATGAACCGGTATTACGACGTTACAGCTGGTATTGCTATTATATCCCGCTGTTGTCTATTCCCTCCCTTAGTGTGATCGCGGCATTGAAGATGAGAGAAAGTGAAAATCAAAAGAGGAGACAATGGACCGGTATTTTCCTGGTGATCACAGTGGGCGTGATCCTGCTTGTTATGACCAACGATCTTCATCAGCTGGTATTCCGCTTTCCGGCAGAAAAACCATGGACAGATGATGAGTATCTTTATGGTCCGGGATTTGTGTTTTGTGTGGCATGGATCGCTATCGGTTTTCTTACTATGCTGGGTATATTAATCGCAAAATGCAGGAACCCCGGGAAAAAGAAAATATGGCTTCCCTTTGTGCCATTAGGACTGTTTTTTATCTGGTGCATTGCCAATATATTCCGTGTCCCGTATCTGAAGATCATAGCGGGAGATATGGCGGCGGCCTGCTGTCTTTTGATCGCCGCTCTTTTTGAAAGCTGTATCCAGTGTGGGCTGATTCTGGTAAATAACCGATACGGAGAATTGTTTCAGGCTTCCAGAGGAATCAATGCACAGATCAGTGACCGGAATCTGAACATCCGTTATACAACCGGTGACGGAATCGAGCTGGATAAAGAAGAGATGAAAGAAGCACTGGAGAATCCGGGATATGAAAAAGAAGGGATCCGTCTGAACAGTATCCCCATCAATGGAGGATATGCTTTCTGGATCGAAGATATCCGTCAGCATCGAGCTGCTTATGAAAGTCTCTATGAGCTTCGCGAAGAACTGAGGGATCGAAACCAGCTTTTGAAACTGGAATATCAAAAAGAAAAAGAAAGAAAACAGGCGGAAGAAAAGAACCGGCTTTACGATCTGATGCAAAAGCAGACGGCAGAACAATTTCAGCAGATCGCCGGATATGTGGATCAGCTGGAACAGTGTACGGATCACAGGGAATATCACAGACTTCTGGGGAAAATCCTGATCGTAGGGTCTTATCTGAAAAGAAGGAAGAATCTGACACTTTCCGCACTGGAAGGTAAGGAATTAAAGGAAGAAGAACTGATCCAGAGCCTGCGGGAATCCTGCAGTAATCTGATCTTTTGTGAGATTCAAGGACAGTATTATATAGAAACCGGCAAAGAAACATTACCGGCAGAACTTGTCCTGAAGGCTTATGATTTCTTCGAGCAGACCGTAGAACTGCTCCTGGAACAGGGAGGTTCCCTTTTCTATCGTCTGACAGATATGGATGGTGTCCTTCGAATCTCAGTGAATCTTGAGGGTGTTTGCCGGACGGAGAGTCTGCAAGAAAAATATCCTTTGTTACATATGGAGCAGGAAGAAGAAAAAGAATGGTTTCTGGCTTTGCAACTGTCAGAGAAAGGAGGCAGGGATGAAATCCTTTGAAACATCCGGTATATTTGTCCAGGAAATGATTCTGGTTGCTCTTTTTTTCTTGATTCTGGTGGAAATCCGGCTGTTGTGTATCCAGCATTCCAGAAAGCGGAAGGCAGAGGTAATGGCTGTCAATTTTCTTTTACTGATTGCCAGCTACGGAATCCTGACCGATCTGCTGAGCGATTATCTGGCCATATGGGAAGGGAAAAACAGACTTCTTCATAGTGCGGCCCGTTGGCCTGTAGGATTCCTTTTTTCCTTATTCTTGCAGATAACGGTTATCTGATACGTCGCATCCGGCACGAAGATGAAAAATATAAAAAAGACTTGTCCGTATACTCCATCAAACAGACGCTGGATCACCTGAAATGCGGAATCTGCTTTTGCGATGATATCGGACAGATCGTATTATGCAATGAAAAAATGTATCAGTTAGGTTATATGCTTACCGGGGAGAATCTGCAAAGTTATCTGCTTTTAAAAGAAGCACTGGAGGCAAAACAATATTCCAACGGGATCTCAAAAGTAGGGAAAAAGAAAAATCTGTATTATTTTCCGAATGGTACCGTATGGGATTTTCGCCAGGAAAAACTGGAGGATCCCAGTCTGCAGGGTTATATACAGGTGCTGGCATTGGATGTGACCAATCTTTATTTTAACAGTGAGAAGATCCAGAAAAGCAATGAGGAACTTATCCGGCTGAATAAAGAAATAAGAAAAATGTATGAATGCATCGATGATCAGATCAGGGAAGAAGAAACTCTGGCTATGAAGATCCGTATCCATGACAGCTTCGGGCGCAGTCTCCTGGCAGTCCGACAACTTCTGGAAGAGGAAGCAGAACCGGAGAAAATGAAAGGGCAGTTAAAGACCATAAGGCAGACGGCACAGATTTTGCTGGGAAATATGGAGGAAGTACAGGACGAGAATAAAGAGTCCATCACAGAAAAGGCAGAAAAGCTTGGAATCACTGTATTTGTCACCGGAAGCATGCCGGAGGAAGAATATCAGAAGTTATTGATCGACCAGGCGATTATGGAATGTATGACCAACTGTGCAAGGCACGCCGGTGGAACTAGGGTGTTTGTAAAGATAACAAACAATAAAGTGCTTTGTAAGGTACAGATCACCAACAATGGAAAGAAACCCGCAGAAGGATCCCAGGAGGGCGGAGGACTGACATCTCTTAGAAAAACAGTGGAGCGGGAAGGAGGAAAGATGCAGGTGATCTTTTCGCCTGAGTTTGAACTGATTCTGTTACTGTCTCATGAAAAAGACAGAGAGATCAAAAGTTCAGAGGAAGTACCTGTGAAGATACTGAACAGGTAAAAGAAGAATAAAAAGGGAAGTGATGAAAAATGAAAATACGAGTGTTACTTGTGGAAGACCAGAAGATCATGCAGAAATATTTCGCCAGCATGGTGCAGGGGGATGAAAGATTCTTGTTGGTGGACGTTCTGAACGACGGAGAAAAGGCTGTTTCTTACTGTAATCATACGGTGGTGGATCTTGTCATGATGGACGTCCAGACCTTCCAGAACCATGACGGATTGCTGGCTGCAGAAACTATCAAAAAACAACATCCGGCAGTGAAGGTCATCGTGATCACATCTCTGGTGGATCCGGAGATCCTTACACGGGCAAAAGAGAAGGGCGCAGACAGTCTGTGGTATAAGGATCACGGACAGGAAGAAATTATGGAGGTGATCGACCGGACTTTGGAGGGAGAACATGTCTTTCCGGACAAGGCGCCGGCCGTGGAACTGAAGTGGATGAAAAGCGATGAGATCAGCCCCCGGCAGCTGGAGATGTTGAGACTGTATATCAAAGGCTATTCCTATTCGGAGATTGGAAAACAGATGAACTGTTCGGCAGCAGGGGTTCGATGGAATTTTCAGGATATGATAGCGAAAGCCGGCTACTCCTGTAAGGAAGAATTACTGGCTGCAGTACTGGAAAGCAAGCTGGTCGTAAGTACATTAAAAGACTGGTAGACATTATAAAAAATCAATAAGTACTTCGTTTGCTATCACAAGTGTTAGTGACTGACAATAAGATATCTGTAATAATAATAATACAAAAAAAGAAAAAGATGTAATTGTCAGTAGCCACTGTTGCGCAAGGTGTTTTGGTATGACTATGCCAAGATCCTGAGATATACAAGACAAAATGCCGTCACTGAAAGGGATTTTACATGCATTTTGGCTCGTGACTGTGAAGGTACTGAACAGTTACGAAAAACTATGTATAAAGAAGGGAGAAAATCGTATGGGACTTATAAAAGCAGCTATGGGCGCAGCAGGCGGCGTAATGGCAGATCAATGGAAGGAGTTTTTCTACTGCGACTCCATGGATAAAGATGTAATGGTAAAAAAGGGACAGAAACGTGTTTCAGGAAGATCCTCCAACACAAAAGGCAGCGATAACATCATTACAAACGGAAGTGGAATCGCTGTTGCAGACGGTCAGTGTATGATCATCGTAGAACAGGGTAAGATTGTTGAAGTTTGTGCAGAACCAGGACAGTTTACCTTTGATTCTTCCACGGAGCCATCTGTTTTTACCGGTAGTCTTGGATCCAGTATCGAAGCAACCTTTGCAACTATCGGAAAACGATTCACCTATGGCGGAGATACCGGAAAAGATCAGAGAGTGTATTATTTCAATACAAAAGAGCTGATCGATAACAAGTTCGGAACACCGAATCCGATTCCATTCCGTGTAGTAGATTCCAAGATCGGACTGGATGTGGACGTGGCAGTCCGTTGCTCCGGTGTATATTCTTACCGTATCGCGGATCCGCTTCTGTTCTACAGCAACGTATGTGGAAATGTAGAGGATGAGTATAGAAGAGAAGAGCTGGAAAGTCAGCTGAAAACAGAATTTATCAGTGCACTTCAGCCGGCATTTGGAAAATTATCTGATCTGGAATTACGTCCGAATCAGATCGTCACTCATAATACAGAACTGGAAAATGCCATGAATGAATCTCTGTCCGCCAAGTGGGGACAGCTTCGTGGTCTGCAGGTAGTAAGTATCGCTCTGGGTTCCGTAACTTTACCGGAAGAAGATGCGGAGATGATCAAACAGGCACAGCGTACCGCGATCATGAGAGATCCTACCATGGCAGCAGCTACTATGGTTGGAGCACAGGCAGACGCCATGAAAGCAGCAGCATCCAATGAAGCAGGTGCAATGACAGGGTTTATGGGAATGGGCATGGCCATGAACGCAGGAGGCGGCGGTATGAATCCGCAGAATCTGTTCGCTATGGGTCAGCAGCAGGAAGAAGCCAGACGTCAGGAAGAAGCACAGAAAAAAGCCCAGGAAGAAGAGATCCGCAGACAGGTAGAAGAAAGACTCCGTGCAGAAGCAGCGCAGCAGCAGGCAGCAGCTGCAGCGGCAGCACCGGTAACAACACCCGCAGCAGACACCTGGACCTGCAGCTGTGGAAATGTAGTAAGCGGAAAGTTCTGTCCGGAATGTGGTTCCAAGAAACCGGAACCAAAACCTGTAGAAGGATGGAAATGTGCATGTGGCAATATTGCCACAGGAAAATTCTGTCCGGAATGCGGAGCACCGAAGCCGGCAGAAGAAAAACCAGCAGAACCGGAAGGATGGACCTGTTCTTGCGGAACTGTCAATCAGGGCAAATTCTGTATGAACTGTGGAGCAAAAAAACCGGCGGATGCACCGTTATATCGCTGTGATAAATGTGGATGGACCCCGGAAGATCCGAAAAATCCACCGCGTTTTTGTCCAGAATGCGGAGATCCTTTTAACGAATCTGATATTCAGTAATCCGGAAGGGAGGAAGAGGTATGGGTTTATTTGATAAAAAAGTATGTGATATCTGTGGTGAGAAGATTGGTCTGTTAGGAAACAGAAAACTGGATGACGGCAATCTGTGTAAGGATTGTGCAAAAAAACTGTCTCCCTGGTTTGAGGAGCGTCGCCACAGTACAGTAGAAGATATTAAGAAACAGCTGGCATACAGAGAACAGAACAAAGAGGCAGTTCGTAATTTCCGTGTGACCAGAGATCTGAAAGCAGACAATAATTACCATGTATTTATTGATGATAACCATCAGAAATTTGCGATTGGCACCAAGATGGATGTAGAGACCAATCCGGATATTCTGGATCTTTCTCAGGTTACAAGCTGTCGCATGGATGTGGAACAGGATCGTACAGAAGAACAGTATCGGGATCAGAATGGCGAGATGAGAGATTATGTGCCTCCAAGATACAAATATTCTTACAAATATAAAATGATGATCGGTATCAACAGCCCCTGGTTTGACGATATGGATTTCCAGTTACATAATTTCGATATCGATGCAAATGACCGTGGAAAGATCATGGCAGTAGAGCAGATCGGTAATCAGATCATCGCAGCACTTTCCGGCGGCAATATGGCAGGCAACATGAACACCGGAATGTACGGTCAGCAGCCGGGAATGATGGGAAATACCCCAATGCACGGCAATCAGCAGCCCGGTATGATGAATCAGGGCGCATATGGCCAACAGGGCAATATGAATGCCGGTATGTATGGCCAGCAGGCAGGCATGATGAACCAGGGAGCATACGGCCAGCAGCCGGGCATGATGAATCAGGGCATGTATGGCCAGCAGCCGGGCATGATGAACCAGGGAATGTACGGCCAGCAGCCAGGAATGATGAATCAGGGCAACTATGATCCGCGAGCAGGTGTTCCAAATCAGGATTACAGCCAGCCTGTACAGGGAAATCCTGCAGCAGCCGGTGGTGCCTGGGTATGCAGCTGTGGCGCATCCAACACAGGAAGATTCTGCGAATTCTGTGGACAGCCAAAACCAAATCAGTAATCTAAGCCGGTGTGTCTGTCCGCATAATATGCGGTCGACATTATACAAAAATATCTGAGCTACTGTCCCCGGAAAACTTTTTCGGGGACAGAGCATAAAAAGGAGGGAGAGGGTGAGCTATGGCAGATATGATGGAGTACAAATGCCCTTCTTGTGGCGGAGCCATGGAGTTTGACAGTACGACTCAGAAAATGAAATGTCCCTACTGTGATACGGAAATGGAAGTAGCCCAGTATCAGCAGATGCAGGAGAAAGCCGAAGGAAATGCCGGTGGCAATCCGGATGGCGATGCCGGAGGAAACAATGAAAACTGGTCTGATATGGGCAACAATCAATGGATGGAAGGCGAGACAGACGGAATCAGGGTCTATGCCTGTCAATCCTGTGGAGGAGAGATCGTTGCAGATGCCAATACCGGCGCAACAAGCTGTCCGTTCTGTGGAAACAGGGTTGTCATGAAAGGACAGTTTGCCGGAGATCTGAAACCGGATTATATCATTCCGTTTAAGAAAGATAAAAAAGCGGCAAAGGCTGCTTATTTCAACCATCTGAAAGGGAAAAAATACCTTCCAAAGGTATTTAAAAAAGAAAATCATGTGGATGAGATGAAAGGTGTCTATGTTCCTTTCTGGATCTTTGATGTAGATGCGGAAGGAAGTGTCGCATATAATGGTGAGCGTATCACCAAGTGGAGAAATGGAGACACAGAGTACACAAAAACCGAAATGTATTCCATGCAGCGTGGAGGAAATCTGAGTTTCGCCCGCGTTCCGGCAGACGGATCCAGGAAAATGGATGATACTTTGATGGAATCCATAGAGCCTTTTGAATTCCGTGAGGCGGTTTCTTTTCAGGCGGCTTACCTTGCGGGATATATGGCAGATCGATACGATATGGACATGGAAGAACGTATGGAACGTGCCAGGGAGCGAGTGAAAAAAGCTACAGAAGATGCATTTCGAAAGACCCTGCCTCATATGGACCGTGTGACGGTAGCCAGCAGTAATGTAAATGTATGCAATGCCAGATACTGGTATGTGCTGTATCCGGTATGGATCCTGAACACCACCTGGAATGGTGAAAAATTTACCTTCGCTATGAACGGACAGAGCGGAAAACTGGTAGGCAACCTGCCGATGGACAAAAAGCAGTTCTGGATCGGCGTATCGGTTCGCGGCGGTATCATCGGACTTGTGATCTATTTGTTACTTTGGATCATTGCACTGATGTAAGAAGGAGGGTGAGAATATGAAGCACAAATTAAAAATTACGATACTCTCCATTTTATTCGGATTGCTCTTCGGCATACCTGTATATGCGGCCGGTAATACTTATATCATTGATCAGAGCGATGTGCTGGGGGAATATATTTCGACGCTGAACGAAAAAGCAGAAACAATATCGGAAGAAGCGGGACTTCGCATTACCTGTATGATCACGAACACCACGGAGGGCATGGGAACTCCGGCGGTATCTGAGCAGGTGTACAAGGGACTGTTTGCCGATGATCCGGGCTTTATGCTGATCTACAGTATCGATGATCAGGAATGGTTTATCTACAGCTCAGGAATGGAGTCAGCTCCACTGACGGAGGAACAGGAAAATGAACTCTGGAACGAATTTGCCATCCAGGATTATTATGTGGATTGTGTAGATGCTTATCTGGATGCGGCAGCTGCTATCTGCAGCGTGGATTCTCAGGGAGTGGCAGAACCGGCTGCTACAGACAGCCAGGGCGATGACCAGACGGCAGGTGCCGATACTTCGGAAACTACAGAAGCTTCCGGTTCGAACACTCAGGAAGCCGGCAGCGCGATTCCGCAAGAAAGACAGCTTCCGCTGCTTGTGGATGATGCAGGTCTGCTGACTGACGAAGAAGCAGATGCTCTGCTGGATAAACTGGAGGAAATCAGTGAAAGACAGGAATGTGAAGTGGCAGTAGTCACTGTGGATTCCCTGGAAGGAAAGACTTCACAGGATTATGCAGACGATTTCTATGATTATAACGGCTACGGATACGGAAAAGACGATGACGGTATCCTGTTGCTGATCAGTATGGAAGACAGAGACTATGCTATCACTACCTATGGTTTTGGTATCACAGCATTTACCGATGCAGGTCTGCAATATGTGGTAAATGATTTTAAACCTGCCTTAAGTGGAGGAAGGTATGGCGATGCCTTCAACGACTTTGCAGACTGCTGTGATAAGTTCCTTACCCAGGCCCATACGGGAGAACCATATGATGGGGATAATATGCCAAAAGGGACAGTCCATCCCGTATATATCCCCATCTCCCTTTTATTTGGTTTCCTGATTTCTTTACTGATAGGAAGATCGAAGAGTGCAAAACTGAAAAGTGTACGGAAAAAAGAATCAGCAGCGGATTACCAGGTGGCAGGAAGTATGCGCCTGTATCAGAATTCGGATGTGCTGGTTGCATCCAACGTGACATCCAGAGTGGTATCCAGCTCCAGCGGAAGTTCATCCGGCGGAAGCTCCACACACACAAGCTCTTCCGGAAGAAGCCACGGAGGAACATCCGGAAAGTTCTGATGGATGGAAACAATCGACAGCCAATATGAAAAAGGAAAAAGACGAATCATACATTCTCAGTAGATTCGTCTTTTTTGTGCGTGCAGATTGCGGGAATGATTTTTCAGACACGCTCTAAAGTACGTACATCTGGATAAACATTTGGTGTGTATGATAATACAGGCATTTACCAATGGATCATTGGGAAAGCTGTAAGAGAAAAAAGTAGCAGAGAAATGCACAGAGCGTTTGACAGTAATGCCGGGAAAGGGTAGAATAAAATAATGTGCGGTTGAAAGAATAGTACTTCACAAACATGGAAGAAATGGAGAAAAAATTATGGCATATTATCTCGTAGATTATGAAAATGTAAAAGCTGACGGAATGTACGGGGTGGATCAGCTTGGCAAGAAGGATTGTGTGTGTATTTTCTACAGTGAAAACGCATCCACACTTACCTTCGGTCTTCACGAAAAACTGAATCAGACAAAAGGAAAGATCGTATTACAAAAAGTTGAAGTCGGTGTGAAAAATGCACTGGATTTTCAATTGTCCACATATCTGGGATATCTGATCAGTGAAAATGAAGGTAAAAACGAGACATATTATATTGTGTCTGAGGATAAAGGTCTTGCGATCCTGACAGGTTACTGGGCAGAACGTGGAGAAAATGTGAAGACTGCGTCAGATATTGCAGCAGCAAAGGAAGATCTGGAAGAAGAAAAACCTTCAAAAACAGAAAAAAAAGAAAAGAAAGAAAAACCAGAAAAAATGGAAAAAGCGGAAAAGGAATCCGGTGAAGAGAGAGAAAAACCTGATCAGCAGAAGAAATTCCATGGAAAAAAACAGCAGAAGGGAAATGCACATCCGGGGCAGACAACAAGACTGCAGGTACACACAAGAAAACAGGAAACAAAATCACAGAATCCGGCGCAGCAGAAACCCGATGTGGAAAACACAGAGATTCCGGTGGCAGAAAAGGTGCTGACAGAAGAAAAACAGGAACAGCAGGTAAAAGAAGTTGCAGTCCGTCAGGAGAATAACGGTGCAGAAATCAGAAAACCGGAACATCGCAAATACAGAAAATACCACAATTACCGGAAGTATCCGCAGAAAAACAGAAAAACACAGGAATCTTCCAAGGTAATCCGTCCAATCCTCTCAGCAGGAGAATAAAAAAAGAAAAGGATAAGTCATATGATAGCGATAATTGAAAAAGTATATCAGTTTTTATGGGGTGACTGGATCGTGCTTCCGCTTCCGGGAGGAAGTTCTTTTCGGCTTTCCCTGCTCGTACTGATACTGATTCCGGCAGGAATCTGGTTTACGATCCGAACGAGATTTCTTCCCATCCGTCTGTTTCCGGACATGTTGCATACATTGTTTGAAAAAAAGGGAAAGGCGGAAGGGGAGAGCCATAACAGTACATTGTCGGCATTACAGACACTGATCGTCTCTACCGCTACACGTGTCGGTATGGGAAACCTAGTCGGTGTGGTTGCGGCAATTTCCGCCGGAGGAGCGGGTGCGGTTTTCTGGATGTGGGTGACGGCACTCATCGGCTCGTCCACGGCCTTTGTGGAAGCAACTCTTGCACAGATCTATAAAGAAAAAGACCCGGTATATGGTGGCTACCGTGGTGGACCGGCCTATTACATGCACAGATTCATACAGGAAAAGCGGGGAGGAAAAAAGAAACGTTATGTGGGAATATCCGTTCTCTTTGCAATCTCAGGACTGATCTGCTGGTGCGGAATCAGTCAGGTTATCAGCAATTCCGTGACTTCTGCATTCCACAATGCCTTTCACATTCCGCCAATCTATACCACAGTGGTTCTGGTAGTACTTGCGGCAGTGATCATTTTTCGAAAAACTGCAACGGTAAAAGTGCTTGATGTGCTGGTACCGGTTATGGCAGGATGTTATTTTCTGATTACTGTGATTTTGATCTGTATGAATTTTTCTGCCCTTCCGGGAGTGTTTTCCAGAATCTTTGAGGAAGCGTTTGGTATTCGTCAGGCAGTGGCAGGAGGACTTGGTACGGTGGTGATGAATGGTGTGAAACGTGGTTTGTTTTCCAACGAAGCCGGTTCCGGCTCAGCCCCCTGTGCGGCAGCGGCAGCAGAAAGCGATCAACCGGTAAAACTTGGGCTGACCCAGGCACTGGGAGTTTTTATTGATACGATCGTGATCTGCAGCTGTACGGCGATGATCATGCTTCTGACGCCGGAAAGCCTGACCGAAGGGGCGGTAGGAATGGAACTTTTACAGGCAGCAATGGGCTACCATCTGGGACAGTTTGGTGTGATTTTCATTGCAGCGACACTCTGGCTGTTCAGTTTCTCCACTTTTCTCGGTATTTTATATTATGCAAGATCAAATATATCATATCTGTTTGGAGATGGAATGCTGCCGCAGAATCTCTATAAAGTACTTGCATTGGTGATGATGTTTATCGGCGGACTGGCAGCATACACAGTGGTGTGGGATCTTGGAGACGTCGGCGTGGGTCTGATGACCGTGTTTAATATTATTATGCTTTATCCGATGTCCGGAATCGCCATGAAGGCACTGAAATCTTATGAAACAGAGAAGAAAAACAGAAAAAAAGGATAAAAAAACACAAGATATGGAAATTGTTCCTGAATAAATACAATATCTGCCAAAAATTGTACAAAATTGCATACATGCCTATATTTCATGGATTTGGGATTATTTTCTATTTGTTTTTTGAAAAAAGTGATGTTATACTACACCTGACAAAAAGATAACAATGTAAATACACACAAACACAGGAGGATATGCAATGGCTAAGTTTGAACAGTGGGAAGGCTTCCAGGGTAAAAACTGGGTTAATTCCGTAGATGTACGTGACTTCATTCAGTGCAACTACACACCATATGACGGAGATGAAACTTTCCTGGAGGGACCTACAGAGGCAACAGATAAACTGTGGGGAAAACTGCAGGAGCTGCAGAAAGAAGAACGTGCAAAAGGCGGCGTTCTGGATATGGAAACAGAAGTAGTTTCCGGTATCACAGCATATGGCCCGGGATATATCGATGAAAGCATGAAAGATCTGGAAGCAGTCGTTGGTCTGCAGACAGACAAACCGCTGAAGAGAGCATTCATGCCTTACGGTGGAATCAAGATGGCTGAGAAAGCCTGCACAACACACGGATATACACCGAGTGAGAAACTGCATGAAATCTTCACAAAATATCATAAAACACATAACCAGGGTGTATTCGATATCTATACAGACGAGATGAAAGTTGCCCGTCATAACAAAATCATTACCGGTCTGCCGGATACTTACGGTCGTGGACGTATCGTAGGTGACTACCGTCGTGTAGCTCTGTACGGTATCGATTTCCTGCTGGAGAAAAAACACTACGATATGAAACGTTACGAAAGACATGGAATGAAAGGAACTGATTTCCGTCTTCGTGAAGAACTTGCAGATCAGATGAAAGCTCTGAACGAAATGAAAGAAATGGCTGCATCTTACGGATTCGATATTTCCGTACCGGCGAAAAACGCAAAAGAAGCAGCACAGTGGCTGTACTTCGGATATCTGGCAGCAATCAAGACTCAGAACGGAGCAGCAATGAGTGTTGGTCGTGTATCCACATTCCTGGATATCTATATCGAGAGAGACCTGAAAGCAGGCGTTCTGACAGAGAAAGAAGCACAGGAACTGATCGACCATATGGTTATGAAATTCAGAATGGTAAAATTCGCAAGAATTACTTCCTATACAGAACTGTTCTCCGGTGACCCGGTATGGGCTACTCTGGAAGTTGGTGGTATGGGACAGGACGGACGTTCCATGGTAACAAAGAACGATTACCGTTTCCTGCATACTCTGGAAAACATGGGACCGTCTCCGGAACCGAACCTGACTGTTCTTTATTCTTCCAGACTGCCGGAATCTTTCAAAGATTACGCAGCAAGAATTTCTGTAACAACAAGTTCTATCCAGTACGAAAACGACGATGTTATGCGTCCGGTATGGGGCGATGACTACAGCATCTGCTGCTGTGTATCCGCTACTCAGACCGGTAAAGAGATCCAGTTCTTCGGTGCACGTGCGAACCTGGCAAAATGCTTACTGTACGCAATCAACGGTGGTATCGATGAGAAGACAAAAGTTCAGGTTGGACCTGCTTACAGACCGATCACAGCAGAATACATGGATTATGATGAAGTAATGGAACATTACGACACCATGATGGACTGGCTGGCAAAACTGTATGTAGATACTCTGAACATGATCCACTACATGCATGACAAATATTACTACGAAGCAGCAGAGATGGCTCTGATCGATACTGACGTAAGACGTACATTCGCTACTGGTATCGCTGGTTTCTCTCACGTAGTAGACTCTCTGAGCGCAATCAAATACGCAAAAGTAAAAGCAATCCGTGACGAAGACGGTGTGGTAGTTGATTTCGAGACAGAAGGCGAATTCCCGAGATACGGTAACGATGATGACCGTGCAGACGATATCGCAATCTGGCTGCTGAAAACATTCATGCACAAACTGAACAAATGCCATACTTACAGAGATTCCGAGCCGACAACTTCTATCCTGACAATCACATCCAATGTAGTATACGGTAAAGCTACCGGTACTCTGCCGGATGGAAGAAAACTGGGCGAGCCTCTGGCACCAGGAGCTAACCCATCTTACGGCGCAGAAAAGAGCGGCCTGTTGGCTTCTCTGAACTCTGTTGCTAAGCTGCCATACGAACTGGCACTGGATGGTATCTCCAATACACAGACCATCAGCCCGAGCGCACTGGGTCATGACGATGACGAAAGAGTCAACAACCTGGTACACATCCTGGATGGTTACTTCGATCAGGGTGCACATCACCTGAACGTAAACGTATTCGGTACAGAAAAACTGATCGACGCTATGGAACATCCGGAGAAACCGGAATACGCAAACTTCACAATCCGTGTATCCGGATATGCTGTTAAGTTCATCGACCTGACTCGTGAACAGCAGCTGGATGTTATCGCAAGAACCTGCCACAAAACAATGTAATTTGTCTGACGGATTCAGATAACAGAATAATAACGAATTGAAAACAAGCATATAAGGAAAAACTTTTGGCGGTGCAGTGAAAAGCTGTATCGCCAAATGTTTTCTATGATATAATGAGCGTTAGCGAGCGGGAATAAGCGCAGCTTATTCATCGGGAGCGGCGAATGTCGATCATGATAGCTGCGAAAGCAGCGTCAAGCACCGAAGGTGCGAATCATGATATAATAAAAGAAAAAGAGATGGAGGAGCTTATGTCAGAAGAAAAGAAAGAACTGACAGGATATATTCATTCACTGGAAAGTTTTGGTTCTGTGGACGGACCGGGGGTACGATATGTGATCTTTGTGTCCGGATGTGCGATGCGCTGCCAGTTTTGTCATAACCCGGATACCTGGGATATGAAAGTCGGAACACCTTATACCGCAGAGAAACTGCTGAAAAAAGCAGTCCGCTATAAAGGGTACTGGGGAAAAGAAGGTGGAATTACGGTCTCCGGCGGAGAACCGATGTTGCAGCTGGATTTCCTGACGGAACTTTTCCAGAAAGCAAAAGCCCAGGGAATCCACACCACATTAGATACCAGTGGCAACCCTTTTACCAGAGAGGGAGAACGTTTTGAGAAGATCAGAAAACTTCTGGAAGTGACGGATCTTGTGATGCTGGACATCAAACATATTGATGACGAACAGCATAAGATTCTCACAGGTCAGACTAACCGGAACATTCTGGATATGGCAAGATACCTTGATGAAATCGGAAAACCAATGTGGATCCGACATGTACTGGTACCGGAACGAAGCGACAAAGACGAATATCTGATTCGTCTGGATGCATTTATCCAGTCTCTTCACAATGTACAGAAAGTAGAAGTACTGCCGTATCACACACTGGGTGCATACAAATGGAAAGAACTCGGTTATGAGTATCCGCTCGAAGGCATCGATCCGCCGACTCAGGAGAGAATCAAAAATGCAAATCAGCTGCTGCATACAGGAGCGCGGGTTTAAAGTGTTTACAGGACACATTGGAATAGGAAATGTCATGGAAAAGCAAAGCATTTTTCATGACATTTTTTTCTTTACCCTTTCTGCATTTTCATGTATACTGTTTATGATAGGTGAATTATGTCCAATATTGTAAACATCAAGAATAAAGAGGTGATTGAAATACATGATTAAAATAAAAGAATACGTGATGGCAGAAAGCCTGGAGCAGGCGTATGAATTGAATCAGAAGAAGCGAAACTGTATCATTGGAGGCATGCTGTGGCTGAAGATGGGAAACCGGATGGTTCCGACAGCCATCGATCTGTCCAATCTGGGATTGAATACCATCGAGGAAAATGAGGAAGAATTTTCCATTGGTTGTATGACAACTCTGCGGCAGCTGGAGCAGCACGAGGGACTGAATAGCTACACAAACGGTGCAGTCAGTGAGAGTGTAAGAAGTATAGTCGGTGTACAGTTCCGGAATCTGGCAACCGTTGGCGGAAGTATTTTCGGAAGATTTGGCTTCTCGGATGTACTGACCTGTTTTCTGGCACTGGATACCTGGGTGGAACTGTACAAAGGCGGCTGCATCTCACTTGCCGAATTTGCCAGGCAGAAACCGGACCGGGATATTCTGGTGCGCCTGATTGTGAAAAAACATGAGGATAAAAGTGTCTATCTGTCTCACAGAAATTCAAAAACAGATTTTCCGGTACTGACCTGTGGTATTTCGTTACGTGATGGACAGGTCTATACGGCAGTCGGTGCCCGTCCGTCGAGAGCAGTCTGTGTGTGTGTGTCAGAGGCTGACTGGAAGAAAAAGGGCAGTGAAGCACTGGCCGGAGAACTGGCTGCGCAGTTTCCGACAGAAGGTAATATGCGTGCGGGAAAAGAATTCCGAAGCCATCTGGCAGAAGTTCTGATCGGCAGAGGGCTCAAACAGATAGAAAAGATGCAGGAGGTATAACGGTATGAAGATCCAGATGACGTTAAATGGTAAAAAAATCACAGAAGAGATTCAGCCGGGGATGCTCCTGCTGGATTTTGTGCGTGCCCATGGGTGTAAAAGTGTGAAAAGAGGATGTGAGACGGCAAACTGTGGGTTGTGTACCGTATTTGTAGATGATAAACCGGTACTTTCCTGTTCCACTCTGGTGGCGAGAGTATCCGGCCATAAAGTAGATACTCTGGAAGGACTGCAGGAGGAAGCGGCGGAGTTCGGTGCATTTATCGCCAATCAGGGAGCAGAACAGTGCGGTTTCTGTAATCCGGGCATGATCATGAACGCACTGGCACTGTTTCGTGAGAATCCGGATCCATCCGAGGAAGAAATCAAAGAATATCTGGCAGGAAATCTATGCCGTTGTTCCGGATACGAAGGACAGCTCCGGGGAATCCAGCAGTTTCTTGCTTATAAAAAAGAGAAAGAAGGTGCAGTATGCAGGTAGTAGGACAACCGGTGATGAAAAAAGATGCAATGGCGCTGGTAACAGGAAAACCGGTCTTTACACAGGATGTGGCTCCGGCTGACTGTCTGGTGGTAAAAGTACTTCGAAGCCCGCATGCCAACGCAAATATTCTGTCAATAAAAACAGATGCAGCAAAGAAGGTTCCGGGAATCGAAGCTGTGTATACCTGGGAAGATGTACCAACCCAGCGTTTTACCATGGCCGGACAGACCTATCCGGAGCCAAGTCCCTATGACCGTCAGATCCTGGATCAGCATGTACGCTATGTGGGGGATCCGGTGGCCATCGTAGCGGGAGAGAATGAGGAGTGCGTAGACAAAGCACTGAAAATTATTAAAGTACAGTACGAAGTTCTACCGGCTATTCTGGATTTTCACAAAGCCAAAGATAATGAGATTCTGGTTCACCCGGAAGAAAACTGGAAAGCATTATGTCCGGTGGGAGCAGATAATAAGCGCAATTTGGTGGCAACAGGAACCAGCGGTTACGGGGATGTGGAAGCCGTTTTCAAAGACTGTGAAGTGATGGTGGAAGAGACTTATCATGTAAAAGCAGATCAGCAGGCGATGATGGAGACTTTCCGTACCTGCTGCTTTATGGATGCTTATGGCAGACTGAATGTGGTGAGTTCCACACAGATCGTCTTTCATGTACGAAGGATCCTGTCCAATGCCCTGGGAATACCAAAATCAAAGATCCGTGTCAGCAAACCGAGAATCGGTGGTGGATTCGGGGCAAAACAGTCGGTGGTAGCGGAAGTTTTCCCGGCTTTTGTCACCTGGAAGACCGGAAAACCGTCTATGATCATTTACAGCAGACAGGAATCCCAGACCGCATCTTCCCCACGGCATGAGATGGAAGTGACCGTACGGCTGGGAGCAATGAAAAATGGTAAGATCCGCGCGATCGATGTATATACGTTATCCAATTCCGGTGCGTATGGGGAACATGGTCCGACAACGGTTGGTCTGTCCGGACACAAATCTATTCCGTTATACGAGGGATCTCTGGAGGCTCATCGTTTTTCCTATGACGTAGTTTACAGTAATGTGATGTCTGCAGGTGCATACCGTGGATACGGAGCAACTCAGGGGCAGTTTGCGGTAGAATCCGCAGTCAATCAGCTGGCGGCAAAGATTGGCATAGATCCTCTGAAGGTTCGTGAGATGAACATGGTGCGTGAAGGGGTGCAGATGCATTCTTATTATGATGAGGTAAGTAACAGCTGTGCACTGGATCGTTGTCTGGAGCGTGCAGCAAAGATGATCGGCTGGGAAGACAAATATCCGGCAAGAGATATGGGAAACGGTAAAGTGCGAAGCGTGGGAATGGCCATGTCCATGCAGGGTTCCGGTATCTCCGGTGTGGATGTGGGGTCTGCGGATATCAAACTGAACGAAGACGGTATCTACACCCTTGCGATCGGTGCGGCAGATATGGGAACCGGCTGTGATACGATTCTGGCACAGATGGTAGCAGAATGTATGATGTGCCCGATTGAAAATGTGATCGTCAGCGGTGCGGATACGGATACATCTCCGTATGATTCCGGATCTTATGCATCCAGTACAACCTATATCACCGGGCGGGCAGTAGAGAAAGCCTGCCAGAAATTACAGGAGCGGATCGTGCAGGAAGCTGCAAAGATCCTGAACTGTGACAGTGGAGAACTGGAATTTGCCGGAGAATGTGTGAAACGTCTGGCAACCGGGGAAGAAGTCTCTCTCACCCAGATCGGTACCAGTTCCATGTGCGGAAGCATCAATGCACTCGAAGCCGTGGAGGACAGCAGCTCTCCGGTATCTCCGCCGCCGTTTATGGCAGGTATGGTGGAGATCGAACTGGACAAAGAGACCGGCCATGTGGAAATCCTTGACTATGTGGCGGTTGTCGACTGCGGTACGGTCATCAACCCGAATCTGGCGAGAGTCCAGGTGGAGGGCGGTCTGGTACAGGGAATCGGTATGGCACTGTATGAAAATATCCAGTACAACCCGAAGGGACAGCTGCGAAACAATTCCTTTATGCAGTATAAGATCCCGACCCGTCTGGATATGGGAAAACTGCGGGTAGAGTTCGAGAGTAGCTACGAGCCGACCGGACCGTTCGGTGCAAAATCGATCGGTGAGATCGTCATCAATACCCCGTCCCCGGCACTGGCACATGCGATCTACAACGCAACCGGTCTGTGGTTCCGGGAACTGCCGATCACCAGTGAAAAGATTGCGATGGGACTTCTGGAAAAATGAGAATTCGAATGATTTATATGGCGGCTGGAAACAGCCGCCGTTTTGGCAGTAATAAACTTTTTTATCTGATTGATGGAAAATCGATGTATCTGCATGTGCTTGAACGATTGTCTGCGGTATGTAAGAGGCACAGGGATTGGGAGATCGTGCTGGTCAGCCAGTATGAAGAACTTCTCGAACAGGGAAAGCAGCTGGCACATCGAACCGTATATTCTCCCGAGAGCAGGGACGGTGCGTCCTGGACGATCAAAAACGGGCTGAAGGCTGCAGGTGACGCAGACGCGTTTGTATTTTTTACCGCAGATCAGCCGTGGCTTTCTGAGGCAACCATTGAAGGATTTGTGAGCAAAATGGAGCAAAACCATGCGGATCTGGGAAGTGTCTGTCTGGGAGAGACACCCGGCAATCCGGTCTGGTTTTCACGGGAATATCTTCCGGAACTTCTGGCACTCTCCGGGGATCAGGGAGGACGGAGAGTCCTGAAAAAATATTCGGAGAGGATCTTCTGGTATCCGGTGGCAGATGCCAGGGAACTGGAAGATGTGGATTATAATTTACGCGAACAACGAGTCAAAAATATGATTGTACCGGACGGGTCATGCTGATATAATAAGAGGGACGCGAAAAGATAAAACATAAAAGGAGATATCCATGAAAAATGAATTGTTTTCCATTGGTCCGATCACAATCTACGGATATGGACTGATGATTGCCATCGGTGTGCTGGCGGCATACTTCAGTGCCACGTACCGGTCGAAAAAATATGCGCTGGATCCGGACAAAGTCTTCTATGTGACGGTCTGGGCGGTGATCGGTGGATTTGGAGGAGCAAAGCTTCTATATCTGATTACGCAGCTTCCGGCGATTCTTAAAGATCCTTCCCTTTTGAAAGATGCGCGGAACGGTTTTGTGGTTTATGGAGGAATCATCGGAGGAATCCTTGCAGCATGGCTCTACTGTAAGGTGGCAAAACTGAAATTTATAAAATATTTCGATCTGGTTATGCCGTCGGTGGCACTGGCACAGGGATTTGGAAGAATCGGGTGTTTTCTGGCAGGATGTTGCTATGGAAAAGAGACGAACAGTGCATTTCATATTCTTTTCCACGATTCTGCTTATGCGCCGAACAACGTGCCGTTGATTCCGACTCAGCTGATCTCCAGCGGTCTGGATTTTCTGAACTGCATCTTCCTGATGTGGTTTGCAGGAAAGAAAAAAGGCGACGGACAGGTGGCAGGGCTGTATCTGGTTTGTTACAGTGTGGGAAGATTTGTCCTGGAATTCTTCCGTGGGGATCTGGAAAGGGGAAATGTGGGAAGTCTGTCCACATCCCAGTTTATCGCTATTTTCACTGCGATTGCCGGCGTGGTACTGTTTTTCTGGTTTGGAAAGAAAAAGGCACAGGAACCGGAAAAGAATATACAGGAAGAAAAGGTTGTGTAACTATTCAGCAGCCACTATCCCACGAGGTGTCTTGGCATGAATATGCCAAAATCCCGAGACATACAAGCAAAATGACATCACCGAAGGTGATTTTTAATGCAATTTTTCCTGTACCTGTGAAGGTACTGAACAGTTACAAGGTTACACAAGAGGAATCGGATACATTCCGCAAATCGCTGGGATTGGATTTGCGGAAGGTATTACTTCTGAAAAACGTTTTGTAAAACAGGAAACCGGAAGAAAGGAAACGACAGGTCAGAAAGGAGACAGTATGGAAGAATCTTATGAAAGTTTTGCCGGTGTATACGATCTGTTCATGGATAACATTGATTATCCGGCATGGTGTACGTATCTGACCGGTATTTTAAAAGAATATGGAATCGAAGACGGGCTGATCGCGGAACTCGGCTGCGGTACCGGAAGTATGACAGAACTTCTGGCAGCTGAAGGGTACGATATGATCGGCATCGACAATTCCCCGGATATGCTGGAGGTCGCCCAGGAAAAACGGGTGGAATCCGGTCTGGATATTTTATATCTGATGCAGGATATGCGGGAATTTGAACTGTATGGAACGGTCAGGGCTGTTGTCAGCATCTGTGACTGCATGAATTATATTCTGGAGGAAGAGGATCTTTTAGAGGTTTTCCGTCTGGCCAACAATTATCTGGATCCGGGCGGAATCTTTGTGTTTGATATGAATACCCCGTACAAATACCGGGAGGTCATCGGCAACACGACGATTGCAGAAAACCGGGAAGAGGGAAGTTTTATTTGGGAAAACTGCTTTGATGAGGAATCACAGGTCAATGAATATGCATTGACATTATTTATTAAAGAAGAGGACGATCTTTACCGGAAGCACGAAGAATTCCATTACCAGAAAGCATATGAGCCGGAGAGAGTGAAAGAATTACTGGAGGAAGCAGGACTGAAAGTGGAAGCAATCTACGATGCATTTACCAGAGAACCGGTACGGGAAGACAGCGAGAGAATCTATTTTATTGCAAGAGAGTGTACAAAATAAAGAAATTGCAGAAAGTATGAAAACTTCCTGGAAGCAAGCTTGCGTCAGATTTCTGAACTTTTGACCCTGGTATCATAATAATTATATGAAAGAAAAAGAAAGGAAACAGATATGAGTGATTATATTGTAAGAGCAACCGCAGCCGACGGACAGATCCGTGCCTTTGCGGCTAACACAAAAGATGTAGTGGAGACCGCAAGAAAGGATCATAATACCAGCCCTGTGGCAACCGCGGCTCTGGGACGTCTGCTGACCGGCGGTGCGATGATGGGAATCATGATGAAAGGGGACAAAGATGTCCTGACCTTGCAGATCAAGTGTAGCGGACCGATCGGAGGTCTGACGGTGACTTCTGATTCCAAAGGAAGAGTAAAAGGTTATGTAAACCATCCGGAAGTCATGCTCCCGGCGAATGCACAGGGAAAACTGGATGTGGGCGGTGCGCTTGGTCTTGGTGTCTTAAGTGTAATTAAGGATCTGGGTCTGAAAGAGCCGTATGTGGGACAGACGGAATTAAAGACCGGTGAGATCGGAGATGATCTGACCTATTATTTTGCAAGCAGTGAGCAGGTGCCTTCCGCAGTGGGACTTGGCGTACTGATGGAGAAAGATAATACTGTCCGCCAGGCCGGTGGATTTATCGTGCAGCTGATGCCGAACGCAGAGGAAGAAGTGATTGAGAAACTGGAGAAAAATCTGGCACAGATCACTTCTGTTACCGAACTTCTGGATCAGGGTTATACACCGGAAATGCTGCTGGAAAAACTTCTTGGTGATATGGATCTGGAAATCAATGAGAAAGTGCCGACCAGTTTCTACTGCAACTGTGATAAAGTACGGGTTGGAAAGGTGCTGATCAGCCTGGGAGAAAAAGAACTGCAGGGCATGATCGATGACGGTGAGCCGATCGAACTGAATTGTCATTTCTGTAACACCAACTATACCTTCAGCGTAGATGAACTGAAAGAACTGCTCGAACTTGCCAGAAAATAGGCGGAAAGGAAAGCTATGAGACACGGATTTATCAAAACAGCAGCCGGCACACCGAAGATTCAGGTGGCAGACTGTGTATACAATGCAGGGGAGATTCTGAAACTGATCCGTCAGATGGAGACAGAGGGCGCAAAGATCATGGCATTTCCGGAACTTTGTATCACCGGATATACCTGCCAGGACCTGTTCTGGCAGACACTGCTTCTGGACAGTGCGAAGGAACAGCTGATATGGCTGGCAGGGGAAACCAGCCAGGTGGATGCGCTGATCATCGTAGGACTTCCATGGGAATATAACGGAAAGCTGTACAATGTGGCAGCAGTCTTAAACCGGGGAAAAATCCTTGGTCTGGTGCCGAAGACGAATCTGCCAAACTATGCCGAGTATTATGAGGCAAGACATTTCACACCGGCAGACCCGGAGACGCATATGGTGACGATCGGGGAAGAAAACGTACCGTTCGGAACAAAATTACTGTTTTCCTGCCCGCAGATGCCGGGGATGAAGGTGGCTGTGGAGATCTGTGAGGATCTCTGGGTGCCAAATCCGCCGAGTGTGGGACACGCACTGGCAGGAGCCAATGTGATCGTCAATCTGTCTGCCGGGGATGAGATCACCGGAAAAGACACCTACCGCAGAGAACTGGTAAAAGGACAGTCCGCGCGGCTGATCTGCGGTTATATTTACGCAACAGCTGGAGAGGGCGAATCCTCCACAGACTTGGTATTTGGCGGACACAATCTGATCTGTGAGAACGGTTCGATCTTAAAAGAGGCGAAACGTTTTATCAATGAGACAATTTACGGCGATCTGGATATCCGCCGTCTGGTAACGGAACGAAGAAAAATGACCACCTATCCGGCAGCAGATACGACCGGATATCAGGAGATCGCGTTCGCACTGGAAAAAGAAGAGACAAAGCTGACCAGAACGTTCCCACGGAAACCGTTCGTGCCGTCAGGAAAAGAAGAGCGTGAAAAACGATGTGACGAGATCCTGACGATCCAGGCGATGGGACTGAAGAAACGTCTGGAACACACCCACAGCCAGAGTGCGGTCATCGGTATCTCCGGAGGACTCGATTCCACACTGGCACTGCTGGTAACAGCCAGAGCATTTGATTTCCTCGGCATGCCGAGAGAAAAGATCACCGCAGTTACGATGCCGTGTTTCGGAACCACAGACAGAACGTATCGGAATGCCTGCGACCTTACGGAAAAACTGGGGGCAACACTGCGGGAAGTAGATATCCGCGAAGCGGTAACAATCCATTTCCGGGATATCGGACATGATATGGAAAATCATGATGTGACATACGAAAACTGTCAGGCGAGAGAGCGTACCCAGGTCATTATGGATATCGCAAACCAGACCGGCGGTATGGTTATCGGAACGGGTGATCTGTCGGAACTGGCGCTTGGATGGGCAACCTACAATGGCGATCATATGTCCATGTATGCGGTCAACACATCGATCCCGAAGACACTGGTGCGCCATCTGGTACGCTACTATGCGGATACCTGTGAGGATGGCCGGCTCTCCGAGATCCTGCTGGATATCCTGGATACACCGGTAAGCCCGGAACTGCTCCCGCCGAAAGACGGCGAGATCGCACAGAAGACCGAGGATCTGGTGGGACCGTACGAACTGCATGATTTCTTCCTGTATTATATGCTCCGTGCGGGATACGAACCGGATAAGATCTTCCGGATCGCTGTACAGACCTTTGAGGGCGTGTATGACCGGGAAGTGATCCTGAAGTGGTTAAAGAACTTCTACCGGAGATTCTTTATGCAGCAGTTCAAGCGCTCCTGTCTGCCGGACGGACCGAAAGTCGGTACGGTAGCTGTATCTCCGAGAGGCGATCTGCGGATGTCGAGCGATTCCTGTGTGCGTATCTGGATGGATCAGGTGGAAAAATTATCATAAATGGATAACTTCCGAAAACTTGCATGGTTCGCGTTTGGTTGGAAGAGAAAAGGAGAAGGCAGCAAATGACAGAGACAAAAGAGCAGATGACAGATCTGATGGCGACGATACAGTTGCCGGAAGAAGGCATCCGGCAGCTTCTCGATGCGAGAGAGCAGCTGGAAAAAGAAGGTCACTGGGATGTGATCGTACAGACTGCAGAACAGGTGATGACAGCAGACGGGGAACTTTCCGTTCTCACAAAAACACTGGAAGAGACAGAGGGAAGAGAAGAAACATTTGGTGTCAACCGTTATCTTCTCGACGCACTGATGCTGTTTTGCTGCTGGGAAGAAGTGAAAGTGCGGTATGAAAAACAGGGACTTCCGATGGATGTTTTCGATAAGAGTCTGGAAGATATGAAATGGAAAATGCTGGAGTGCTATGAGATTCATGGCGTGTACGGCAATTTTGTCGGTCACTGGTATGACGGATTCTTTAATCTGACCCGGTTTGGACTGGGAAGATTGCAGTTTGAACTGCGTCCGTTTGAGGGAAAAGAAGACTGTGAGGTGGATGGTGTACAGATTCATCCGGGAGATACCGTGATCAATATGCATATTCCATCCGCAGGGCCGATGAAACCGGAACTTCTCGATGATGCATTTGCACAGGCAGAAGTATTTTTCAAAGAACATTTTCCGAAGGATTACACCGTGTTTGGTGTGGAATCCTGGCTGATCGATCCGGATCTGGTACGGATCCTTCCGGAAGGAAATATGAAAGCGTATGCGGATCGGTTCCATCTGGTTGCAGCGGAAAAAAGCGAGACGATTTTCCCGGATGGCTGGAGGGTATTCGGCGCAGAGTGGAAGAAGAAACCGGAAGAACTTCCCCGGAAGACCGGGCTGCAGAGAGCGATTGCAGACTATCTGCAGCAGGGCGGCAAACTGGGAAGTGGTTATGGCATATTTGTCCGGAAAAAATAAACATTTGAAATTATTGCTGCAAAACAGAAGCTTTCGCGAGTGCGCTTTTGATGGCTTCTAAGAGCAGCATGGAAGTGTACTTGTTGTCATCTTCGTAGGTGATGTCTTCGAGGGACTGCTTTTCATAGATCTGGGAGGCAAGTTCCTCGAGGGCAGGTTCCATCAGCGGGTACATGGCGGCGGTGGATTCACTTAAGTTTATCAGCTCGATGGAATTGATATGGCTGCTGTCCACAGTTACCTGCACGTCAAAGGTGTTGTCGTTCAGCTCAATGGCGGTGGTGTAGACACCCGGCAAATACTGTCCGGTGAGGGCAGAAGTTGTCTGGACAGAGGATGCGGTTTCTTTGTCTTTCGATGGTCCGAACATGATCAGAAGAAGAACAATCATCAGGAGACCGAGTACGAGAAAGATAGCGGTATAGATCACTTCTTTCATATGTAGTACAACAATCCTGGTTTTGGAACTCATAGATACACACTCCTTTTCCGATGCTTTTTATTAGTGTATGAGAAACAGCCGGGTTTTATGAAATCCTAGGAGAAAGTGACGGCTTTCCGAAAAGGAGAAATAAAAAGAAACAGGGGGAAAGGAAACATGGGAATGGATGCATGTACGCTGTGTCCGAGGATGTGCGGTGTAAACCGGGCAGCCGGAGAAAAGGGTTACTGCGGAATGGATGCAACAATACGGGCGGCGAGGGCGGCACTCCATATGTGGGAGGAGCCCTGTATCTCCGGGACGCGGGGATCCGGTGCGGTATTTTTTTCTGGGTGCAGTCTCCGGTGTATCTTCTGTCAGAACTTTGAGATCGCGGAGGGAAACTGTGCGAAAGAGATCTCAGGGGAACGCCTCAGCGAGATTTTTCTGGAATTGCAGGAACAGGGAGCGGCGAATATCAACCTGGTAACAGCGGCACATTACGTCCCGGCTGTGATCGAATCACTCAAAAAAGCGAAGGCGCAGGGAATGGATCTGCCGGTGATCTACAATTCCAGCGGATACGAACGGGTGGAAACGGTGCAGATGCTCGAAGAGGTTGTGGATGTCTGGCTTCCCGATTTTAAATATATGGATTCGAAGCTTGCTTTTGCATATTCCAGGGCAAAGGATTACCCGGAAGTTGCCCGGGCAGCAATCCGGGAGATGATGAAGGCTGCCGGAACCTGTGCATACGATGAGGACGGTTATATCCAAAAAGGTGTGATCGTCCGGCATCTGATCCTGCCGGGACATACGAAGAATTCAATTGCGGTACTCGATGAGTTGTATGGAACGTATGGAGACGATCTGACCATCAGCCTGATGAACCAGTATACACCGCTTCCGCAGGTATGGAACATTCCGGATCTGAACCGGCGGGTGACGAAACGGGAGTACGAGAAAGTGCTGGATCATGCGCTGGATCTGGGTATCACCCAGGGATTTTTTCAGGAAGGCGGGACGGCAAAAGAAAGTTTTATTCCACTTTTTGACTATGAAGGGTTATAATGCAATCAAACAGAACGGGAAACAGCATATTCCGTGTGAACCAATCAGAAAAATGTAAAACACAGTTACGACCCCTGCCGGTAAAAAGACAGGGGTCGTAACTGTCAGAGAGAAGAAGACAGACGAAAAGATGCTGAGCGCAGACAGAAGCAGGAACAAAAAAAGGAGGAAAAGATCCATGGCGCTGCAATTTGTACCCGGCAATTCGGGGGCTGGAAAATCCTTTCAGCTGTATCAGAAAATCTTACAGGAAGCCGGGGAGCATCCGGAGAGAAATTATCTGGTGATCGTACCGGAACAGTTTACGATGCAGACACAGAAAGAACTGGTATCGTTGAGTCCACGGCACGGGATCATGAATGTGGATATCCTGAGTTTTGACCGCCTGGCACACCGGGTGTTTGCGGAAGTGGGCGGAGATCAGACACCGGTGCTGGAAGATGTGGGAAAGATTCTGGTGCTGGAGCGTGTGGTACAGGAACAGAAGAAAAAACTGGGAGTTCTTGGCAGCAGTCTGGAAAAACTGGGAACCGTCAGTGAGATGAAATCACTGTTATCCGAGCTGATGCAGTACGATATTCACCCGGAGGAACTGGACGAGATCGGCAATCTGGCAAAAGACAAACCGCTGCTGTATCACAAATTAAAGGATGTGCAGACCATTTATCAGGGATTTTCCGAGTTTTTGAGAAAACGATATATCACGGCGGAGGAAGTGCTGGATCTTCTGTGTGAGAAGATCGGAAGCTCCCGGCTGGTGAGAGACAGCTGGATCGTTCTGGACGGATTTACCGGATTTACCCCGGTACAGAATAAGCTGCTGCGGGAACTGCTGAAGATGGCGCGGCAGATCTGGGTGACGGTGACACTGGATGAGAAGGTGTCTGTGGCACAGTTAAAACGTCCGCAGCATCTGTTTCGGATGAGTGGGGAGATGATGGAGTCTCTGACCCGGATGGCAGCGGAAGAACGGGTGGAAGTTCTGGATCCCTGGTGGGTGCATCCGGGAGAACACAGCCGTTTCCATGAGGCACCGGCACTCGAATTTCTGGAGCAGCATTTGTTTCGGTATGATAAACGGCAGTACCGGAAGGAACAGGAAGAGGTACAGATCTTTCAGGCAGGCAATCCGAAAGAAGAGATGGAGGAGATCGCCAGAAAGATCCGTCTGCTGGTGCGGACAAAAGGCTACCGATATGGAGATTTTGCGGTGATCACCGGAGATATGACAACGTACGGAAGCTATGCCAGACAGGTGATGGAGCAGTGCAGGATTCCCTGCTTTATCGATGAAAAACATTCGATCCTGATGAATCCGTTTGTGGAGTACATCCGGGCGGCGGTAAATCTTGTGGTGGAGCATTTTTCCTATGAGAGTATGTTTCGTTATCTTCGCTGTGGGTTGTCCGGGATCCCGGTCTACCAGGTGGATCAGCTGGAAAATTACTGTATCGCAGTTGGAATACGTGGGGAAAAACAGTGGAACGATCACTGGGTCAGACGGTATCGCGGGATGGAAGAGGGCAGTATCGAAGCGATTAATAAGATCCGGAAACAGGTCTGGGAAAAGATCGGTTCTTTCGCGGCGTATATGAAAGAAAAAGAGCACACGGTAGAAGAACGGACGCGGATGCTCTATCACATGATCGTAAAGGACAGGATTCAGGAGCGGTTGGCGGAAAAAGAACAGGATTTTGCTGCGCAGGGCGATCAGGCGATGGTCAAGGAATACAGCCAGATTTACGGAATGATCATGGAACTGCTCGATAAAATGGTGCAGATGCTTGGCAGCGAGACGATCACGGCGAAGGAGTACGGACAGCTTCTCGATGTGGGATTTCAGGAGATGCGGGTGGGCATCATCCCGCCGACGGCAGATCAGGTGTTGCTTGGTGAGATGGAGCGTACCCGACTGAAAGACATTAAGGTACTGTTTTTTGCGGGGGTCAACGATGGAATTATCCCGAAACACGGGGGAAGAGCCGGTCTGCTGTCCGAGTCTGACCGGGAATTTCTCGACAGCCGTCAGGTAGCACTGGCGCCAACGGCGAGGGAATCCATGTATATCCAGCGCTTTTATCTGTATCTGAATCTGACGAAACCTTCCCGGTGTCTGTATCTTTCCTACGCCCAGTCCAACGCGCAGGGACAGGCACAGAGTCCGGCGTATCTGATCGCGATGATCCTTCGGATGTACCCGAAACTGGTGATCCAGGACAGTCCGAAAGACGAGATCAGCCAGATGCAGATGGCGCAGCAGGCGACGGAGATTCTTCTGGGAGGACTTCGAAAGGACGGGGAACAGGAGCAGAACGATGGCTGGAAAGAACTGTTTTCCTGGTATCTGCGGTCGGAAGAATGGCGGGAGCAGTGTCTTCGCTGGATTCGGGCGGCATACGAGGGAGCACCGGAGAGCAGCATCGGAAAAGCGGCGGCAGTGGCACTCTACGGGAAAGAACTAGACAACAGTGCGACGGAACTGGAACGGTTTGCAGCCTGTGCCTTTGCACATTTTCTGCAATATGGTCTGAAAATTGAGGAACGACAGGAATACGAATTTCGTCAGGTGGATCTGGGCAATGTGATCCATCAGGCACTGGAACAGTTTTCACGAAATCTCAAAAAAAACCGGCTGACATGGCGCAGTCTGACGGATCAGGAACGGGATCAGCTGATTGATACGAGTGTGGAGGAAACCATTCACGACTATGGCAATACGATCCTGGAGAGCAGTGCAAGAAACCAGTATATGATCCTGCGTGTAAAACGGATCCTGCGGCGGACGGTCTGGGCACTGCA
>SKED01000648.1_pt1 | contig 36829 bp, 27 predicted proteins | sample 4826651 | NCBI WGS metagenome assembly SKED01 (sample SAMN11008818, study PRJNA524170) | human gut metagenome | biome: Human fecal sample; material: Feces; isolation source: fecal sample from pouch patient p19 | host: Homo sapiens | place: Israel: Tel-Aviv | collected 2016-06-28 | reverse complement strand
ACGACGCCCCCGTGGCCTGAATAGGGCCTCGGGGGCGTTCGGCTAACTGCGGGAACGGCCTATCCGCTCAATGTGTTCGGCTGAGATCGGAAATCAACCCTTACTTTATGCAGGAAAAGCACACAACTCTGATAGGTAAGAGTATTCGATAACAGACGCAGCTCATTCACACCTTTATGCATTTTCAACGCCTGCATAATCTGCAGGCAGACCGGCATCTTTGAGTGACTCCATACAAGCTGTAGTCATTTTTGTGCATATGCAATATCTATTAGCTTTACCCTGCGACAGTGCCCGTCGCTTGTGATAGAGTGCTACAAACTCTGGCTTTTGCCCTACGAGTGACCAAGAGCTCGGGGGCTTTAACACAAGGAGGATCTATGCCCGAGAAGATTGAAGAGCTGGTACGCGCTGCGCTTGCTGCGGCCCAGGAGGCCGGCGACCTTTCCGCATTTGAACTTGACGATTGCGCTATCGAGCGACCGGCTGACACTTCTCATGGCGAGTGGACCTCTACCATGGCCCTGAAGTCCGCCAAGCTGGCCCACTGCGCCCCGCGCAAGATCGCCGAGGCCATCGTTGCCCATATGCCCGAGGACCCCGCGATCGAGAAGGTCGAGATCGCAGGCCCCGGCTTCATCAACTTCTACCTCTCCGTTGCCGTCAAGAATGCCATCTTTGGCGAGGCTCGCGAGAAGGGTATGGACTTCGCTAAGTCCAACGTCGGTGGTGGCCTGAAGACCCAGGTCGAGTTCGTTTCCGCCAACCCCGTCGGCCCCATGCACATCGGCCACGGCCGCTGGGCCGCGCTGGGCGACTCGCTCTGCCGCGTTATGGATCACGCCGGTTACGACATCCAGCGTGAGTTCTACATCAACGACCACGGCTCTCAGATGAACACCTTCGGCAACTCCATCAGCACGCGCTATATGCAGCTTGCCGACATCATCGCCAAGCAGGGCGTGGATATCGACGAGGCTCACAAGCTGCTGATCGCCGACCGCGACGCCTTTGTTGCCGACGAGAACGACGAGCATCCCGAGACCCATCCGTATCAGGACAACTTTGCCGAGACCCTTGGCAAGGACTCCTACGGCGGCGATTACATCATCGACGAGGCCGCCGAGTTCTGGCGCACCGACGGCGATAAGTGGGTCAACGCCGATCCGCAGGAGCGCATGGAGAGCTTCCGCGAGCGCGGCTATGTAAAGATGGTCGACAACATGCGCGACCTTTGCCATGCCGTTAACTGCTACTTCGATCGTTGGTTCTCCGAGCGCTCGCTGTATGTGAAGGACACCGAGGGCGAGACCGCCGGCACCTCCGCCGTCGACCGCGCTTTTGAGAAGCTCGACAAGATGGGCTATCTCTACACCAAGGACGGCGCCCTGTGGTTCCGCTCCACCGACCTGGGCGATGACAAGGACCGCGTTCTGATCAAGTCCGACGGCGAGTACACCTACTTCGCCTCCGACGTCGCCTATCACTGGGATAAGTTCCAGCGCGTCGACCACGTCATCGACATCTGGGGCGCCGACCACCACGGCTACATCGAGCGCGTCCGCTGCGTCTGCGATGCCTTGGGTTACCCCGGCAAGTTTGAGGTTCTGCTGGGCCAGCTCGTCAACCTGCTGCGCAACGGCAAGCCCGTCCGTATGTCCAAGCGTAAGGGCACCATGGTGACCCTGCAGGAGCTCGTCGACGAGGTCGGCTCCGACGCTGCCCGTTACACCCTCATCTCCAAGAGCTCCAACCAGATGGTCGACTTCGATATTGAGGCCGTCAAGAAGCGCGACAACTCCAACCCGGTGTACTACGTGCAGTACGCTCACGCCCGCGTGTGCTCCATCCTGCGCCGTGCCGCTGACGTTACGCCCGAGCAGGCTGACGAGATGGGCATGAAGGCCGTCGCCGCCAAGGCCATCGGTGAGAACGTCGATTACTCGCTGCTGACCGACCCGACCGAGCTCGCCCTTTCGCGCAAGCTCAACGAGCTCACCGACCTCATCGCCAGCTGCGCTCGCGACCGCGCCCCGTTCCGTCTGACGCACTTTGTTGAGGAACTCGCCGGCGACTTCCACAGCTTCTACGCTGCCTGTCAGGTGCTGCCGAGCGAGGGCCGTCCCGTCGACCCCGAGCTTTCGCGTGCCCGTCTGGCCGCTTGCGATGCCGTCCGTGTGACGCTCGCCCTGGTGCTCACCCTCGTTGGCGTTTCCGCGCCCGAGCAGATGTAAGCTACGGGTCATTTGACCGTACAGACTTGGTTTAACTAAGCCTTGAAAGCCCGATCTCCCACGGAGGTCGGGCTTTTTGCAAACGCCGACGTATTGACGAATTTGGAACTGCTGGAAATACGAAACTATGCCGGTTTACTACGATGAAATGAGAAATTCCAACTACGCCGGCTTTTCGCAAAAAAGTGCAAGGCATCTACCTGCGGTTTTAGTTCAACAAGTTTCGGAATGATCGCGGTTGAGCGATTCATCGTAGTAAACCGCCACGGTTTTGGCGGAGGCAGTCAGATTTGTGGGTGTTAAACCAAAGATTGTCCCTTTTGACTAGTCGTTTAAGAACGTCCTCAATGACTAAGTTGCAGGTGGTTGCGGTTGTGTTACACTAACTCTGCGTATATGACGCAAATATCTCGATACAGATCAATGATGTCCGTCGGTATTTGACGGAGCTAGACTGTTTAGCCGCCCTGAAGGTTTATGCAGGGAGCATGTGATCACAGGGCTTGAAAAGAAAGTTGAGCAAACACTGTGTCTGATCAACAGCAAGAAAACGAAATAACGACGACGCAAGCCGCTCCCGCTGCACCGGTTGCGTTGGACCAGGTCGCGGCGCCCGCGCAAGCCTCGGCTCCTGAGACGCCTAAGGCTGCTTCGACGCCTACGCCTTCAGCGGCTGAGAAGGCCGTGCCTGCAACTGGTGAGGAGGCTGCTCCGGCAAAGCCCAAGCGTACGCGCCGCACGGCCAAGTCTGCTGCTGACGGCGAGGAGGTCACCAAGCCCAAGCGCCGTACCACGCGCACGACGCGCGTCAAGCGCACCGTTGCAGCTGACTCCTCGGAGCCGATTTCCGATGAGGTCGCGCAGGCGCGTGCGTTGGCGCAGATTAGCGAGGCTCAGGTGGTGCGCGCCCGCCGTCGTGCTGCCGAGCGCGAGGCCGCGGCTCTGACCGAGCTTGCAGCTCCGTCTGTGCCCGAGACACCTGCCGCCGACCAGCCGACCGAGAAGCCGGCACCGCGCACACGCCGTCGCACGGCTGCTAAGGCCGAGCAGGTTGCCGATCAGGTAACCCTCGAGCTCACCGAGGCTTCGGTTCGTTCCGCGGCAGGGGAGGGCGCATCGCCTGCTGAGTCCGCTGCGCCTGTCGAGGCCAGCGAAGTTCCCGTTGTCGATCCGGCTTTGCGCCCGCACCGTCGCGGTCGCAAGCCCAAGGCCTTCGTCGAGGCAGAGAAGGCCGCAGCCGCAGCTGCAGCCGCTCGGGATGCTGCGGCGACCGCCGAGTCTGCAACCGCTGCCGATGCACCCGTCCAGGATGCTACGACTTCCGAGGCCGCTCCCGCCGATGTCGAGCCCGCCGACGTCCGTCCTGGTCGCAGCCATCGCACTGCTGCTAAGCGCACGTCCAAGGCCAAGACTGCCAAGAAGGGTGCGTCCGAGGATTCCGCCGAGACGACCGCCGATGCATCGACTGATGCCGCCGAGCCCCAAGACGTCGAACAGTCTGCGTCCGAGAAGCCCAAGCGCGGTCGTAAGAAGTCCGCTAAGGCCAAGGCGTCCGAGCAGCAGGCCGAGGCCGAGCTGCAGGGCGATTCCAAGGCCGAGGCCAGCGATGATACTGCGGCTAACGCCGATGCCGCCGCAACCGATGGCGCCGCGCCCGCCGAGGCCGAAGACGGCGCTCGCCCCAACCGTCGCCAGCACAAGCGCAACGACGAGCGCAACGAGCGCAAGGACGAGCGCAACGACCGCAAGGACGAGCGCAACAACGACCGTCGCAACCGCCAGCGCGATCGCAAACAGCGCAACAAGGAGCGCAACGCCGCCCCCACCGAGCCCACGCTTTCGCGCGAGGAACTCGCGGCCATGAAGGTCGCCGAGCTGCGCGAGAAGGCCAAGGAGTTCGAGATCGAGACGACCGGCAAGAAGAAGGCCGAGCTCGTCGAGGAGATCTACACCACTGCCGCGAAGGCCGAGGGCTTCCGCGACATCAAGGGCATCCTGCAGATTCGTCCGGACAGCTCCGGTATCATCCATGCCCACGGTTACATGAAGTCCAACGACGACGCCTTCGTCCCCGCCTACCTCATCCGCTCCGCGCGTCTGCGCACGGGCGACGTCATCGAGGGCTCGCTTCGTCCTTCGCGCGGCGGCGACAAGCGCGCCGGCCTCGCCAAAATCACGACCGTCAACGGTCTAGACCCCGAGCAGATTCGCAACCGCCCCAAGTTTGGTGACCTCACCCCGGTCTATCCCAACGAGCCGCTGCGCATGGAGCACGGCAAGGACTCCATTACCGGTCGCGCCATCGACATCGTGTCGCCGATCGGCAAGGGTCAGCGTGGCCTGATCGTGTCCCCGCCCAAGGCCGGCAAGACCACGATCCTCAAGAAGATCTGCCAGTCTATCTCGATTAACAACCCCGAGGTGCACCTCATCTGCCTGCTCGTCGACGAGCGCCCCGAAGAGGTCACCGATATGCAGCGTTCCATCAAGGGCGCGGTTGTGGCGTCGACCTTCGATATGCCCGCCGACAACCACACTCGTGTGGCAGAGCTCGTCATCGAGCGCGCCAAGCGCATCGTGGAGCTGGGCGGCGATGTTGTGGTGGTGCTCGACTCCATCACGCGTCTTGCCCGCGCGTACAACTTGGCGGCGCCCGCCTCAGGCCGCATCCTTTCGGGCGGCGTCGATTCGGCGGCACTGTATCCGCCCAAGCGCTTCCTGGGCGCAGCCCGCAACATCGAGAACGGTGGCTCGCTCACCATCCTGGCCTCTGCCCTCATCGACACCGGTTCCAAGATGGACGAGGTCATCTTTGAGGAGTTCAAGGGCACCGGCAACATGGAACTCAAGCTCGACCGCGATCTTGCCGACCGCCGCATCTTCCCGGCCATCGACCCCGTTGCCTCCGGTACGCGCAACGAGGATCTGCTGGTCGACGAGCAGATGCGCCCGTTTGTCTTTGGCCTGCGTCGCATTCTTGCCGGCATGAACAACACCGAGCGCGCGGCCGCATCGTTTATCAAGGGTCTTAAGGGCACCAACACCAACCAGGAGTTCCTGGTGCGTTCGGCCAAAAAGCACAGCGACTACGAGCAGACGTTCTAGGTTGTCATCCACACGCAGCGATAGTCATCAATGCAATAAAGGGTCGGGGCTTTGAGCCTCGGCCCTTTTCTATATCGCCGCTCCGCGCTTTTTTGACCATAAGACTGGCAAGCAGCAGGTTTCCCGTTTCAATCCGACATCGTCGCTTGCAATCGACAGGGCGGTTTCGCATAATAGCTTTTAAGCTTCGCGACGGAAAACGCAGATGAAACGAACCATATACCGTTGCTTTGGGGCATAGCCCCGCTTCATCTTCTCTCGCGCAGCCAACTGAATGATGCGATTTGGGTGCTGGAAGATGGGGAGAGCTCATGGCTTCTTCTGATGCAACACAACGAGCAGTCCTTGCCGGACTTTCGTGCGGGATCGGCCTTGCCGCTCCCGTGGTTATGTATGCCGCGACGCTGCCGTTTTCGTCGGTGAACGAGACGGTCGTGGCGGGTGCGGTTCCCTTCGCCGTGGGCGCGGTGGCGGGCGTGGGTATCTATGCCGCCTCGCTGGGTATCTCCGAGTACCGTGCGCAGCGTGAAGAGCGTCTGTTCCAGCCCGATGCCATGGGCGGTGCCGCCAATCTCAATCAGCATCAAAGCGAGTTCAAGACCGCCTCGATTCCAGCTCAGCAGCAGGATGCGACTCCTTACGCTGCGACTTCTGCTTCTCAGGCTCAGGCGGAGCAGTCTACCTCGGCATTCCTTTCCGGCCTGACTGGTGCGTTCCAGCGCCGTCATGCCGATGATGGTGTCCCTACCATCGCTCGAGCCGCAGATGCCATGGACGAGGACGAGGCTTGGTCCATGATCGACAGTATGCTCGACGATGATTCGCCGGTGAGCTGCGACCCTGCACGCTCGCGCGACGTCTATCAAGTCGCCATCGACGAGCTCACCAACGGCGGGCAGACCGGCTCCTTCAATCGCGACGACATCGCCGCCGCGGCACGCGCCGTGTCTGGTTCCCAGGCCGCCCCTGCGGGCAGCACGGCGGCTTTCGTGGCACTCGTTGCCAACGCGGCAGCCAATAACGCCTACAACGCTACCTCGGCGGACGCGAACGCTTCTGCCGACAATTCGTACGTTGATGAAGCCATGACTGCGGACGAGGAGGCCGTTGCCGCCCGCCGTGCCGCCGAAAGCTCGTTGTGGGGCGCTCCTGCCCAGCAGCAGGCGGCTGAGGCTGCGCCGTACAATGCAAACCTCGCCAGCATGCCTATCATCTCCGGTGCCGTGGACATCGATCTCGATGACCTCGATGAGCCTGCAGCCATCACCGCATCGATTGATGCCCAAGATCGCATCGACACCGGCGACCTTCCGGACGCCTCGCTCGAGGTTGATGTTCCCATGGCCGATTACTCGGGCCACGAGGACATGTGGGCCGCCGCCACCGCGATTCTGGATGAGATTGACGAGCCTGCTCCTGTTGCAGCCCCCGCTCCCGTCGCTGCCCCTCAGCCTGCTGCCCCCGCCTATGTCGGCCGTCACAGTGCTGTGTTCCCCGAGGATACTGCCCGTATCTCGCGCGAGAGCATCGAGCGGGCCGAGGCTATTGCCGCCGGCATTATGGAAAACCGTCGTCACGAGCGCGTCAATCAGATCCTCGAGGAAGAGATCGAGCGCCTGCAGTCCTCAACTGCCAAGCGTACGGGCCGTGCCTATCTGAGCGTTATCGAGGGCGGTACCGCCAGCTTCGCGCCGCTCCGCGCGGAGGCATAACTTCTGCATGGCTAAGATCAATCGAAAATGGGCGGTTGTAACCTGCCTGATGGCGCTCTTGATCTGGGGCAATTCGCTGGTTCCCGGCTCGGGGTCGGGCTCGCTGAGCCTAACGGTCATGGAAGCTATCCGCGGTTTCCTGCACAGCGTGGGACTTCCATATGAATGGGTGACCAACTTTGTTGTTCGCAAGTGCGCGCATTTTACCGAGTATATGGTGCTCGGCATCTTGGCAACGCACGCCTTTGATTTTGAGGGCCGGCGCACCTTTGACGTGCTGCTGCCCACGGCGGTGTTCCTGCTGTTGATTCCCTCAATCGACGAGACGATTCAGCTCTTTGTGCCGGGACGCGCCGGCATGATCACCGATGTGATGATCGACTGCTGTGGAGCGGCAACGGGCGTTGTGCTCCGATATCTCTTACGGTCGCTGATGTGCGCCAAAAAGGCCGCCTAGGACGTATTGTTTGGTCCTAGGCGGCCTTTTTTATTTGAGGGCTTATATGAGGCGTGGTGACGTCGTTCCGTAGGTCGGATTTGCCGGGCGCGCCACGCCCTGTGGGTGCGTCTGCTACTGAAGCGCCTGTGCGCCCAGGGCCAGGCAGCCCATGATGCCCTGCTTGCCCTCGAGGCTGTTGTTGACAATGTAGGTATCGATGTCGTTGACCTCGGGCGTGACGATATAGCCGTTGAGCATCTCGGCGCACTTCTTGCGTGCGAGCGGCACGATGGGGGTGTGGTCGGCCACGCCGCCGCCGATGATGATCTTTTGCGGCGCGTAGCACAGCGTGTAGGTCATGAGTGCCTGTGCCAGATAGCCGGCGAGCAGGTCCATGGCCTCCGGGTCATCGGCCATGTCTCCGGCGCTCTTGCCATCCCAGCGCTTTTTAACGCCGGGGCCGGCAATGAGGCCCTCTAGGCAGTTGTCGTGGAAGGGGCAGGCGCTGTGCTCGCCAATGGTGTCGCGCGGGTCGCGCGTGACCAGGATGTGGCCAGCCTCGGGATGCATCATGCCGTGCACGAGCTTACCGCCCGAGAGCACGCCGGCGCCCACGCCGGTGCCGATGGTCAGATACACAACGTCAGTGAGGCCCTGGGCGCAACCAAAGGTGACCTCGCCCAGGCAGGCGACGTTGACGTCGGTGTCGTAGCCGCAGGGAATATTGAGCTCGTTTTGGATGGTGCCCAGCAGATCAAAGTAGCGCCATGCCGTTTTGGGCGTCTCCAGGATCTTGCCGTATTGGGGCGAGGCAGGGTTGACTGCGGTGGGGCCAAAGGCGCCGATGCCCAGCGCGGCGATGCCCTTGTTCGCAAACCACGCGTTGACGGCCTCGACGGTCTCCTGCGGGGTCGTGGTCGCGATCTGCTCGCGCTCCAGGACCGTACCGTCTGCATAGCCCGTGGCGCAGACCATCTTGGTGCCGCCGGCCTCGAGCGCTCCGATAAGCTGCTGTTCTGCCATAGTATTCCTCTCTCTGGGACGAGTTGCTCCGTGACTAAAGTATAGAGCTCTAAACCATTTAAGAAAGCGCTATAAAAAGAAGCCTCGCAACGCGGCGGGCGGTGCGAGGCTTCTTTGGTTGCTTTAGTTGCCGGGCCGTCCTTACCCGCGCGGCTTGATTTTATCACGTAACGACTTGAGGTTCTCCAGCGCCGCGTTAAGCGTCTCGTCTCGCTTGGCAAAGTGGAAACGAATCAGATGGTTGACGGGCTCGCGGAAGAAGCTCGAGCCGGGCACGGCGCCCACGCCCACCTTGGATGCGAGGTCCTCGCAGAATTCGAGGTCGCTGTCATAGCCAAACTCAGAGATGTCCATCATGACGTAGTAGGCGCCCTGCGGCACGTTATGCTCAAGACCGATGCTATCGAGCCCCTGGCAGAACAGGTCGCGTTTGGCGGTGTAGAGGTCGAGGACCTCATCGTAATAGCTGTCGTCGAAGTTGAGGGCGGTGACAACGGCTTCCTGCAGGGGAGCGGCGGCACCCACGGTGAGAAAGTCGTGGACCTTCTTGATACGCTCGGTGATCTGGGCCGGGGCGATGGTGTAGCCCAAGCGCCAACCGGTGATGGAGTACGTCTTAGACAGCGAGCTGCAGCTGATGGTTCGCTCGAACATGCCGGGCAGCGTGGCCATGTAGACGTGCTCATGGGGCGCGTAGACGATGTGCTCGTAGACTTCGTCGGTGATGCAGTACGCGTCGTACTTTTTGCAGAGGTCGGCGATGAAGGTGAGCTCCTCGCGCGTAAAGACCTTGCCACAGGGGTTGGACGGGTTGCACAGGACGATCGCCTTGGGATCGTTGTCGCGGAAGGCCGCCTCGAGCACCTCACGGTCAAAGTCGAACGCAGGCGGGTTGAGCGGCACGTAGATGGGCTCGGCACCCGAAAGGATCGTGTCGGCGCCGTAGTTCTCATAGAACGGCGAGAAGATGACGACCTTGTCGCCGGGGTTCGTGACCGTCATCATGGCGGCCATCATGGCCTCGGTGGAGCCGCAGGTGACTACGATATTCTCGTTGGGGTTCACCGGCATGCCCATAAAGTGCTCCTGTTTGGCGGCGAGCGCCTCGCGCATGGCCTGGGAGCCCCAGGTAATGGAGTACTGGTGGTAGAGCGGCTTGGGGTCGGCGGCGATGGTGCTCAGGCTGTTGAGCAGCTGCGCCGGGGGATCGAAGTCGGGGAAGCCCTGCGAGAGATTGACAGCGCCGTACTTATTGGAGATGCGTGTCATGCGGCGGATGACCGAATCGGTAAATCTTGCCGTGCGGTTGGAGAGTTCTTTCATGACGGTCCTTTCGAGGATTTGCAGTGGCGCAAGTTTACTCCTATGAAACCGGTGGGATTTGCTCGAAATGGTCTCGAAAAACTCTTTTCAAAATTCTTGAAAATTGGGGCTTGCATCGTGTGGCGTTCCTTGCAATAATAGTCGAGCGCGAAGCGCACAGGACACGGTGGGTGTAGCTCAGTTGGCTAGAGCGACGGGTTGTGGTCCCGTAGGTCGAGGGTTCGAGTCCCTTTACCCACCCCAGTTCTTGCTTCGTGTTGATATCGGGTCGTTAGCTCAGTTGGTAGAGCAGGGGACTCTTAATCCCAAGGTCCAGGGTTCGACCCCCTGACGGCCCACCCAAAGCATGTTAAAGCGACTGGCTTAAGCTGGTCGCTTTTTTGTTAACCTCGCATGGGGTCGAACCCGTCGGGGCGCGGAGCTGAGGAAATGCGTAAGCATTTGCCAGCGCAGCGCGCAAGGCGCGAAGCGGCGCAGCGACCGCCTGCACAGCAGGCTGACCCCCTGACGGCCCACCCAAAGCATGTTAAAGCGACTGGCTTAGGCTGGTCGCTTTTTTGTTAACCTCGCATGGGGTCGAACCCGAAAGGGCGCGGCCGCTTTCACAGATTGAGTCTACCCTGGGGATCGGTGAAACCGTCAGTACCCTCCTTGAGTTTCTTCTCGTCTGCCTTCACGCGACGCTCGAGCTTTTTTGTATCCTCGGCAGGCGGTAGGTTCTCGGGAACAATTCCGCGGTCGATGAGGCTGCCACGCACGCTCGTGTTGTTCTCGACGTGTTCTTGTTTGATCTGGTCCAGACCGTACAAGTCGTGTTCCTCGGCGTTGAAGGCCGTCATCGAGTTCGTGAGGTCCTTTGCTTTGATGAGGACATCGGCTAACCTGTCCGCCAATGCCGCGCTCTTGGGTACGCCGAGCTGCTGCTTCATTTCCGCCGTGCTTCTGCCGCCGAATAACGCCTCATCGCCCTTCGACTTGATGATCGCGAATCCTTTGGAGTCCACGCCGCGTTTGAACGCAATACCCGAGAGCTGTTTCTCTGAATCGGATAGCGAGTGGCGCGCCTGCAAGCGCTGAATCTCTGCGAAGCGCTGCTCTATGAGCTCTTGGCGGCGCGTCTGCACGGCAAAGTATGCCTGGGCGAGCGCGATCTCTGGCTTGTTTGAATCTCCGTTCTGCGCGATTAAATAGCATGCATAGCGCGTAAGTTTGTAGTCTTTAACCGCGCGAGCGGCGACACCGGCAGTTACCATTTTCGTGGTGTCACGAAAATGGGAATCAACTGGAGTTTTGTTTGTTTCGCATGAGACTTTTGCCCTCTTAACAACTTCGGCGAAGTTCTCCCATCGAGTGTACCCCATGGGTTCCATTAAATCGCGTGCGAGCCAATACTCAACGCCGTCTTCCACATTGGCGTAGCTATCAAGTTCGATACGCCACTTCTCGATATCTCTACTGTCCATATCTCCTCCTCGCTGGTCTATTTTCTATGCGGGCTTTGCCCGCTCTGTATTCAGAATAAGGATACGCTGTCGTGCGGACACGAATGGGCCCCGTGCTGCTTCGAGCTCACGGGGCCCATGGATATCGATTGGTTGTGTTCTGCTTTAGATAGGTGTCCGGTTTAATCCGCTCGATAGTGCGACCCGAGACTTTCGGTTCGCTTGCGCATGGCTTTGACCATTTCCTGTGCTAGTCGAATCTGCGATTGCAGGCGGGCGAGGGCAGCGATTTCGCTGTCGTTGGCATGTGGCTTATTTAGAGCCGTGGCTTCGTCTTGCAGGCTTTCAAGCTGTTGCAGGGCCTCGGATAGGCCTGTTTCGGTCCTGTTGATCATGCAATAGGTGCTCATCGTGTGCCTAAGGCTGTGTGTCAGGCGTTCGGCATCTGTTGTGGCAATGCCGTACTGGGGGAGGGTGATATCCGCCTTCAGGGCTGCCTCAGGCTCCTTCTGCGCTGCAAGGGCTGCCGATGCGCCCGCGACGCGCCCGAACACGATGCCGTTGGCGCTTGACAAGCCACCAATGCGGTCGGCGCCGTGCATGCCGCCTGTCGCCTCGCCGCAAGCGTAGAGGCCCTCAACGCCCGTGTGCGCGGTCTTATCGATCTTGATGCCGCCGTTAGCGGCGTGGGCATACATCGCAACGCGCATCTCGTCGGTCGGCGCGATGCCGTGCTCGTCTTGCAGCCAGGTGGCAAAGGTCTGCACAAACTCTGGGACATCCTCGCGGGGGAAGTCGTAGTGGAGTGCCAGGCCTTCGGCACCTGCCTGTTCGATGACGAGATCGATAGCGCGGGAGGCCAAGCGTGACGTGAAGGGACCATATCCAGAGCGCTGCTCGAGCAGGTCGTCCAGCTTGTCGTCGGCAATATCTACCGGCTGGTCTACATGCACGTAGCGCCAGGTTTTCTCGTTGAAGACCAAGTTACGCCTGGGCTCGATGAAGCCAGGCATCATCTGCATGAACTCTATATTAGTAAGTGTTGCGCCGTGCGCCAGTGCGATGGCCTGCGAGGAGCTGAGCACATCAGCCGACGTAAGGCTGCGCTCGAACAGGCCGCCTGTGCCACCGGCTGCGATGATCGTGGCCTTGGCAGCAAAGGGCACGATTCGATTTTCGGTAAGGTCGTAGAGTACGGTTCCGGTTATTCTGCCGTTCGTGTCCTCAACAAGGTCGATAAGCTCATGGCGGGGGAGCAGGCGAATGCCGAGCGACTCGATCCAGGTCGTCAGAGCGTCCTCAAGGGGCTTGCGGGTGAGGCCGCGCCACATGCGCGTCTTGTGGTCAAAGCAGGGGATAAATTGCTTTTGTTGAGCACTCTTGGCGCTTTGCGGACGCTGGAGCTCAACGCCCAGGTCTTGCTCGAGCCAGTCAATCGCTTGGGGAATGCCGTGGACGAACGTTTGGACGAGTTCGGGGTCGGCAACGCCGCCGCCGACGGCCAGGATGGTGTCGATGAGGTCCTGCTCGTCGTCTTCGTCGACGGGACCGATGAGGCCGAGGCCCCAGGTACCCGGGAAGAAGCTCGATCCACTCATGGTCTTGCCGGCGCTTGCCACAGTGACGGTTGCACCCGTGCGTGCCGCTTCGATGGCGGCACAAAGGCCCGCAATGCCAGATCCAATTACCAGTACATCAGTCGATTCCATCGGATTCCTTTCTCGTCCGGCGCATTGTTGCACGGGTGATCGGCAATGGGGCCGCAAAGACTCGGCAAATCGGTAAAGGGCAAATATGGCAGGTGGGCGTCATGGACGCTCTGACGCTCCATCTCATCACATCTTGTATTTCGCCCCAACTGATATATCGGCATTAGCTACCCTGCGACAGCGCAAACAAAAAGAGCCGCTACCCGGGTGGGTAGCGGCTCCAAAGCTCAACTATATGAGCATCGCGCGGGCGCGATTAGGCCTTGAGGGCCTCCTCGACGGCGACAGCGCAGGCGACGGTGGCACCGACCATGGGGTTGTTGCCCATGCCGATGAGACCCATCATGTCGACGTGCGCAGGCACGGAGGAAGAACCGGCGAACTGGGCGTCGGAGTGCATACGGCCCATGGTGTCGGTCATGCCGTAAGAGGCAGGGCCGGCGCCCATGTTGTCCGGGTGCAGGGTACGACCAGTGCCGCCACCAGAAGCGACGGAGAAGTACTTCTTGCCAGCCTCGAGGCGCTCCTTCTTGTAGGTGCCAGCGACGGGGTGCTGGAAGCGCGTGGGGTTGGTGGAGTTACCGGTGATCGAGATGTCGACGTTCTCGTGCCACATGATGGCAACGCCCTCGCGGACGTCGTCGGCGCCGTAGCAGTTGACGGCGGCGCGGGGACCATCGGAGTAGGGGATGGTCTCGACGACCTTGAGCTCGCCCGTGAAGTAGTCGAACTGGGTCTTCACGTAGGTGAAGCCGTTGATGCGGGCGATGATCTGAGCAGCGTCCTTGCCCAGACCGTTGAGGATGACGCGCAGCGGCTTCTTGCGAGCCTTGTTGGCGTTCAGAGCCAGGCCGATAGCACCCTCAGCGGCAGCGAAGGACTCGTGACCGGCCAGGAAGGCGAAGCACTCGGTGTCGTCGGAGAGCAGCATAGCGCCCAGGTTGCCGTGGCCCAGACCGACCTTGCGGTCCTCGGCGACGGAGCCGGGAACGGTGAAGGCCTGGATGCCCTCGCCGATGATGGCGGCAGCCTCAGAAGCGGACTTGGCGCCACGCTTGACAGCGAGAGCGCAACCGAGGGTGTAGGCCCACTCGGCGTTCTGGAAGGCGATGGACTGGGTGTTGTTGACGATCTCACGCGGGTTGAAGCCCTTGTCGGTGCAGATCTGCAGAGCTTCCTCGAGGGAGGCGATGCCGTTGTCGGCGAGGCACTTGTTGATCTTGTCAGCGCGGCGCTCGTAACCTTCGAACGTAACAGTCATAGTTATTTCCCTCCCTTTCTACTCGTGAACCGGGAACACGCTGGCGACGGAGTGAGTCTCCTCGTCGGTGCGCGGGTCGATGTACTTGGCAGCGTTCTCCCACTGACCATAGTGGCCCATAGCGCCAGCGATGGCCTCCTCGGGGGTCTTGCCGGCCTTGACGGCGTCGGTGAACTTGCCGAGGTTCAGGAACTCGAATGCGATGATCTCGTTCTTGTCGTTGAGAGCCATGCGGGTGACGTAGCCCTGAGCGAGCTCGAGGTAACGAGCGCCCTTGGCCTTGGTGCCGAACATGGTGCCGACCTGAGAGCGAAGGCCCTTGCCGAGGTCGTCGAGGGAGGCGCCCACGGGCAGGCCGCCCTCGGAGAACGCGGTCTGGCTGCGGCCGTAAACGATCTGCAGGAAGATCTCGCGCATAGCAACGTTGATGGCGTCGCAGACGAGGTCGGTGTTGAGGGCCTCGAGGATGGTCTTACCGGGAAGGATCTCGGAAGCCATGGCGGCAGAGTGGGTCATGCCCGAGCAGCCGATGGTCTCAACGAGGGCCTCCTCGATGATGCCGTCCTTGACGTTCAGCGTGAGCTTGCAGGCGCCCTGCTGAGGTGCGCACCAACCCACACCGTGCGTAAGACCGGAGATGTCGGAAATCTCCTTAGCCTGGACCCACTTGCCCTCCTCGGGGATGGGTGCGGGGCCGTGGTATGCACCCTTGGCAACGGGGCACATGTTCTCCACTTCCTGTGAGTACTGCATGCCTCTCCTCTCTATCGTGTTGGCGTCCCGTCTGGGGGTCGTGGCTGGCGATTGCCGGGCGACCCTTCGAAAGGGACATGACATGCAGCCCCTATAATACCGCGAAATGCACGGAATATTCGGCGAACGGCTCAGTTTTCGTAGCGAGATGCGCGGAACTTTCAATTGAAACGGTTTAACTCTATATTCTGTGGTCGTGCACTTCCGTAGAGGGGGTCCGTCTTGGGCAAGCTTTTGGTCAGCTTTTGTAAGCGTTGCAGGGGTTGACCTGTTGCAACGGTGCCGTTCGCCGCCTGTTTACTGCCTTTGGCCGCGCGAGCGAATTGTTTTGCGTGAATGTTTTGATGGCACGCTTCAATCGTGCTGTATTGGATGGCAAGCAGATCCCGGCGAAGGGAGCGCCATGCAGCGCGTTTGGAGAACGGTTACCGGCTTTTACCATGTCTGTGCCCGCGGTACGGGCAAGCAGCTCATCTTTGAGGGCGATGAAGACCGGTGGGAGTTCTTGGAGCTGATGCGTGAGTGCTGCCGCAAGGCGGGCGTGACGGTTATCGCCTGGTGCCTTATGGGCAATCACGTGCGTCTGGTGCTTGCAGATTACGAGGACGCGATGAGCGCGGCGATGCACCGGCTGCTTTTGACGTACGCGCGGCGGTTCAATAAACGCACGGGGCGCACAGGGCATCTGTTCCAGAACCGTTTTGACCGGCGCTCGCTCGATACCGACTGGCAGGTGATGGAGGCTATTCGCTCCGTTCACGCCGATCCGCAGGAGGCGGGCATCAGTCTCATTGAGCGTTATCCCTGGAGCAGCTTTCCGGAGCATTTGTGCGCTTACGACGGTGACGCGGCCGATGTCGCGAGGGGATTTTCTGATCCTTCTTGCGTGCTTGAGCTTTTTGGTTCTGCCGAGGGCTTTATTGCCTATTCGCTTTCGACGCCCGACGGCGGCGAACCGGCGCTGCGCGATATGAAAGAGACAGAGTGGGAACGCCACGCCTTTGCCGACAAGTTGGCGAAGAGCCTCGGGGCTCCGCTCCATGGGGTTAAAGACGCACCGCCTGCGCAGCGCGATACCGTTATTTTTGGATTGCACGATGCCGGTTTTACGGTGCGCCAGATTGAGCGGTATACCGGGATTGGCAAAAGTACCGTCTCTCGTATCGTGCGCGCTTATGCGCGGGTGAAGGCACAGACTGAGCTCTCGGAATAGAAAATGGCCGAACCACTCTTGTCAAGCGATTCGGCCAACAAAAATCTTAAGATTTGGGACAAGTACTACTGATTATTTCGCCCCTCGAGCATGCCGTCGAGGGTGCGCCAGGCGAGCTCGGCGCATTTGACGCGGGCGGGCATGTGCGAGATGTCCTGGAGCTGGGCGGCTTCGTCCAGGTCTTCCAGGTCCTCCTCGGAGAGCTTCTCGCCGCGGATCATGGCGAGGAAGAGCTTTGCTAGGCGGCGAGCTTCCTCGACGGTCTCGCCGGTGATGAGGTCGGCCATGATGTCGGCGCTGGCCTGACTGATGGCGCAGCCGTGGCCGGTAAAGGAGGCCTCCTCGATCACGCCGTTCTCGACGCGCAGCTGCAAGGTGAGCTCGTCGCCGCAGCTGGGGTTGATGCCGTCGTGCTCGTGCGTGGGGGCATCCATCTCGTACTTGTAGTCGGGGTGCGAGTTGTGCTCCATAAACGTGGTGGAGGTGTACAGATTACCCATTGAACGTGCTCCAAACGTGATGCAGGCCGGCGATGAACTTATCGATGTCGGCCTTGTCGTTGTAGAAGGCCACGCTGGCGCGGCAGCAGGCGAGGTTCTCGACGCCCAGCCAGGTAAGCAGCGGCTGCGCGCAGTGGTGACCGGCACGGATGCACACGCCGTCCATGTCCATGATGCTCGCGACGTCGTGCGGGTGGATACCCTTGACGTTAAAGCTGACGACGCCGTGATGGTTGTCCCAGTAGATGGAGCCGATGATCTGGACAAAGTCGAGCTGCATGAGTTCGCCCATCAGGTAGTGGACGAGTGCCTGCTCGCGTGCCTGGATGTTTTCGTAGCCAACCGTGTTGACGAGGTAGTCGAGTGCCGCACCCGTGGCGAAGATGCCGGCGGCGTCCTGCGTGCCGGCCTCGAACTTCTCGGGGACGGGCGCCCAGACGGCGTCCTGCTCGGTGACCGAATCGATCATCTCGCCGCCGGTGAGCATGGGCGGCATGGCGTTGAGCAGGTCCATCTTGCCCCACAGCACGCCGATGCCCATGGGGCCCATGGCCTTGTGCGCGCTAAAGGCAAAGAAGTCGGCGCCCAGGTCGGCCACGTTGACCGGCATGTGCGGCAGCGACTGCGCACCGTCGACGACCAGGTAGCCGCCGTACTTGTGCACGAGTTTGCCGAGGTTCTTGACCGGGTTCTCGACGCCCAGCACGTTGGAGACCTGGCCCACGGCCAGGATCTTGGTCTTGGGACCAACCTTGGCAAGAACTTCCTCGGTGGTGAGCTGGCCGGTTTTGGTGGGGTAGAGGTAGACGAGCTTGGCGCCGGTCTCGCGGCAGACCTGCTGCCACGGAATCAGGTTGGAGTGGTGCTCCATGATGGTAATGACGACCTCGTCACCGGGCTCGAGCACCGTTGGCGCAAAGCTCTTGGCGACCAGGTTGAGCGACTCGCTCGTGTTGCGGGTGAAGACGACCTCGTTGGCCTGTGAGGCGCCGATGAGGTCGGCGATCTGCTGGCGGACCTTCGCGATGGCCTCGGTGGCCTCGACGGACAGCGAGTACAGGCCGCGCAGGGGGTTGGCGTTCATACGCTGGTAGAAGTCGCGCTCGGCGTCGAGCACGCAGGCAGGGCGCTGCGCGGTGGCGGCACTATCGAGGAAGGCGATCTCGGGGTGCTGCTGAAACAGCGGGAACTGCGCCTTGTAGGGGTTGGTCTCGATGTCCACAGTGGGCCAGCCGCGCGAAGCCTCGTCGCTGGCGTCGAGCTCCATGGGCTCGGGGGCAGTACAGGTGTCGCATTTAACGTGCTCGGTGTCGATCATGCGAGCTCCTCTTCAAAGTTGTCGATCAGGTTGTTGCCCAAGCGGACGACGGCTGCGCGGGTGCGCTCGTCGGTGGCGGAAAGTGCGGCGTCCTCCAGCTTGGCGCGGATGAACAGGTCCTCGGCGGCGTTTTGGTCAAGGCCGCGGCAGGCGAGGTAGAACAGCTGCTCGTCGCGGACGTGACCGATGGTGGCGCCGTGGTTGCCGGCGACGTCGTCCTCGTCGCACAGTATGACGGGAACGGTCTTGTTGTCGACGCCCTTGTTGGCCAAAAGCACCGTCTCGCGCTCGGTGCCGGTTGCACCCTTGCAGCCGTGCACGAGGTCGATGGTGCCGCGGTAGACCTTCTTGGACGTGCCGGTCAGTACGCCGTTGGCGTCGATCTCGCACTCGGTCTTGCGACCGCGGTGGCGCAGCTCGTAGTTAAAGTCGCGCACCTGCTCGCGGGCGCCCAGGTAGTCAGTATCGATGGTGACCTTGGCGGTATCGCCCAGCAGGTCGCCGGCAAGGCCGGTGGCGCTGGCGCCGGCACCCAGGACGGTGTGCTGTACGTTGACACGGGCGCCCTCGTCCAGGAACAGGCCGGTGTCGTCGAGCGCGATCCAGCTATCGTCGAGCGTCTGCGTGCAGGTCACGTTGACGGTGGCGTACTCGTGGGCGCACACGCGTAGCACGGAGCCCACGACGCCTTGGCCGGCAACGGGGGAGTCTAGGGCAATATGCAGATCGAGCGTCGACTGGGGACGGACGACGACGTCAATGGCGGCAATCGCAGCCGCTGCGTCGACGCCACTCACGCGCACGGTAACCGTGGCGTGCTGGTATGCGGGCACATCGATGACGATGCGCTTGGTGGCGTGGTCGGCCAAGTAGGTGTAGGCAGCCTCGCCCATGCCAGTCTCGAAGGCCTCGGCGGGGGAGAGCTCCTCCTCTAGCTTAATGGCACCGGCCTGGTAGACGGAGGTGGCGGGCACGTCGAGCTCGGTCTCGGGCGTGCTGCGGGCGCGGTCGGCGGCATCACCCGGGGCGGAGGCGCGGCGCTCGGGGAAGTGCTCGGCCATGGCGTCCATGGCGGCGTCAAAGGCGTCGGCAGAACCGCGGAACTGCTCGTCCAGCCCCTCGACCTCAATGGTTTCGGCGGGAGCGGCGGCAAGTTCGTCCGAAAGCTCAAGCTTGGTCTGGTTCATCTTGAGCCAACCCCAAGTGGCGGCCGGCATCGCATTAACCTGCTCGAGCGTGGTAGCAGCGGTGTTGGTGGTCTGTTTCATTATCCGATCGCTCCTTCCATCTCGAGCTTGATCAGGTTGTTCATCTCGACGGCGTACTCCAGCGGCAGCTCCTTGGAGACCGGGTTCGCAAAGCCGTTGACGATCATGGTGCGGGCCTCTTCCTCCGAGATACCGCGGCTCATGAGGTAGAACACTTTGTCGTCGCCGATGCGGCCGATGGTGGCCTCGTGGCCGATGTCGACGTTCTTGGCGCGGATGTCCATGGCCGGAATAGTGTCGGAGCGGCTCTGGTCGTCGAGCATCAGCGACTGGCAGCTCACGGTTGCCTTGGAGCCCTCGGCCTTGGGCGTCGCCACAATAGAGCTGCGGAACGTCTGGATGCCGCCGCTCTTGGAGATGCCCTTGGTCTCGACGGTCGCCGAGGTCTCGGGCGCGTTGAGCACGACCTTGCAGCCGGTGTCGAGGTTCTGCCCGGCGCCGGCAAAGGTGATGCCGGTAAAGCTCGAGCGGGCGCGGCGGCCGTTGAGCACGCTCATGGGGTAGAGGTAGCCCACGTGGCTGCCGAAGGAGCCGCTGATCCACTCGATGTCGCCGTCCTCGTCCACGCGCGCACGCTTGGTGTTGAGGTTGTACATGTTCTTGGACCAGTTCTCGATGGTCGAGTAGCGCAGGTGTGCGCGTTTGCCCACAAAGAGCTCCACAGCACCGGCGTGGAGGTTTGCCACGTTGTACTTAGGCGCGGAGCAACCCTCAATGAAGTGCAGGTCGGCATCGTCCTCGACGATGATGAGCGTGTGCTCAAACTGGCCAGCGCCCTTGGCGTTGAGGCGGAAGTAGCTCTGCAGCGGGAAGTCGAGCTTGGCGCCCTTGGGCACGTAGACAAACGAGCCGCCCGACCACACGGCACCGTGCAGCGCCGCAAACTTGTGGTCGGTGGGCGGGATGAGCGTCATGAACTTCTCTTGGATGAGCGGCTCCCACTGCGGGTCGTGCAGGGCCTCCTCGATGCCGGAGTAGACGATGCCCATCTTGGACGCCGTGTCCTGCATGTTGTGGTAGACCAGCTCGGAGTCGTACTGCGCGCCGACACCCGCTAGGTAGCTGCGCTCGGCCTCGGGGATGCCCAGGCGCTCAAATGTGTTCTTGATGTCGTCGGGCACCGACTCCCAGTCGTGTTTTTGGTCGGTGTTGGGCTTGACGTAGGTGACGATGTTGTCCATGTCCAAGCCCTCGATGGAGGGGCCCCACGTCGGATCCGGGAAGCGGTTGAAAATCTCGAGGGACTTGAGGCGCAGGTCGAGCATCCACTGCGGCTCGTCCTTCTTGGCGCTGATCTCGCGCACGATGTCGGGCGTGATGCCGGCGTCGAGGCGCTCGAATCCCTCCTCGCCATAGGTGAAGTCGTAGAGGCTGCGGTCGATGTCCGCGACCTCGGTGCGGTTCTTGGTCATTGCGTCGCCCCTTTACGCCTGCTGCTCGGCAGCGGCGGCTTCGGCCTGGGCGCGCTGCTCGGCGGCCTCGCGCTCGAAGGTCTCAAAACCGTTCTTGTCGATCCAGGGAATGAGCGAGGCGTCGTCCTCGCGTACGATGTGGCCCTTGACCATAACGTGGACGCGGTCGACATCCAGGTGCTCCAGGATGCGCGTGTTGTGCGTGATGATGAGCATGGAGCCGTCGCAGCTCTTGCGGTAGGCGTCCATGCCGTGGCTGACGGTGGAAAGCGCGTCGACGTCCAGACCAGAGTCGGTCTCGTCGAGGATGGCGAGCTTGGGCTGCAGCAGCAGAAGCTGGAGCATTTCGACCTTCTTCTTCTCGCCGCCCGAGAAGCCCACGCCCAGCTCGCGGTTGAGATAGGCGGTATCCATGTTGAGCTCGGCCGCGAGCTCCTTCACGCGGCGGCGGAACTCCTTGCCCTTCATCTCCAGGCCGGGGCGGCCGGCGATGCTGGCGCGCAAAAAGCTCGACAGCGGCACGCCCGGAATTTCGACCGGAGCCTGGAAGCTCAGGAACAGGCCGGCGCGTGAACGCTTGTCGGTGGTGAGCTCGGTGATGTCCTGGCCGTCAAAGACGATGCGGCCGTCGTTGACGGTATAGACGGGGTCGCCCATGACCAGGTGGCCGAGGGTGGACTTGCCGGCGCCGTTGGGGCCCATCAGCACGTGGGTCTCGCCGGCGGCGACGTTGAGGTTGACGTTGTGGAGGATGGTCTTCTCGTCCACGGAGGCGGTCAGACCTTCGATGGAAAGCAGCGGATTTGCGCTCATGCTGTCCCTCTCTGTATATGGTGTACTCATAGGTGTACTAAACCCTAGGAATCTTCTCGGAATAAAGTTACTATGGGTTCGGCGTTAGTCAAGGGAAAACCCGACTAATCCACTCGACTTTTTAGATGTGGGACATAATAATCAGGCTTGTTTGCCCCGCGTGCATAAGATTTGGGACAAACAAAGCTGGTTATATTGTCCCAGATGCGATGGGAGGGTAGGTATGCTCATTTCTTCCAAGGGCCGCTATGCCCTCCGACTGATGATCTATATCGCGGCGCTCGGTGACGCCGAGGGCAAGATTGCCCTGCGCGAGGTTGCCGACCGCGAGCATATCTCACAAAAGTATTTGGAGCAGCTGGTTCGTCCGCTTATGAAGGCGGGCCTGCTTAAGAGCGTGCGCGGCAAGGGCGGTGGCTACATGATGGCCAAGGACCCCGCCGAGGTGCGTGCCGGCGACATCCTGCGTGCCGTCGAAGGCAGCACGGCTCCGGTGGCGTGCGATGGCATCGACAACAGCTGCGCCCGCAGCGACCTGTGTTCCACCGTCAAGTTCTGGCGCGGTTTGGACGACGTGATCGAAAAGTACGTCGACGGCGTGACGTTGGCCGACTTGGCCGCCGTTCCCGAGATCAACTTTGACATTAAGCTGTAGGTTGAGCGCAATTCCTTAAGATTTCGCGGAGGGTTGTTGCCGTTTACCGAGGGGTTGTTGTGCAACAACGGGCGAGCTGCAATACTTATTTTTATCTTTGCAAACTGAACTTTAACTATACCAATGCAGGGAGGATCTTATGCAGCCCAAGCATTCCGCGATTGTTGCGGGCCTGACGCTGGCGCTTTCGTTTGGTGCCGTTTCCGCGCCGGCACCCGCCGCCGCCGAGGAGCCCACGCCGGGCGTTGCCTCGGATGCCACCGATATCGATAAGGGCCTTTACACCCAGCAGTCCTTCTCGGGCGTGCTGAGGTCGGTCCAGGGCGTTTCGTTTGTCAACGTGACTCCCGAGATGAAGTACTTTACCAAGTACGAGAGCCATGGTAACTACAACCAGGGCTTTTCGTACGGTGACGGCTATAACGCGTTGGGCTATTACCAGTTCGACCGCCGCTGGTCGCTCATTCCGTTTATGAAGCAGGTCTACAACTACAGCCCCGAAAAATACAGCATGCTCAAGGATGCGATTGATCGCGGCAGCGAGATTTCCAACGCGAGCAATGCCATGTACGAGAACGGTCAGCTCACCGAGTTGGGCCGTATTGCGCAGGAGGCCTTCCAAGGTGCGTACAACACCGATCCTGTTGAGTTCTCAGCACTTCAAGATGCCTATGCGTACAACTCGTACTATGCGGTGACCGAGGCGTGGCTCAAGAGCGGCCTGGGCATTGATATTTCGGGCCGCGCCGATTGCGTCAAGGGCATGGTGTGGAGCATCACCAACATGTGCGGCACCGGTGGCTGCAGGGACTTTTTCCGCTGGGCGAATCTTTCCAACGATATGTCCGACCGCGAGTTTGTGACGGCGCTCTCCAATAGCGTGGTCAACAATGTCGCCACTAAGTTTTCGAGTCAGCCCCAGTATCATGAGGGCTGGAAGAATCGTTATAAAAATGAGCTGAAGGACTGCTTGGTTTTTATCGCCGAGGATGAGGCTGCCGCTGCGACGCCCGTGCAGCCCGAGCTCACACCGGCGCCCTCGCCGACACCTGATTCGAATGGCGACTCGAGTGACGATGTCAACGATGACAGGATGGATGCGCCCTCGACCGATGCTGACGGTAATGGCTCTGCTGGCGGCACTACCAACGACGGCTCTACCTCGAACGGCTCCGATTTGAACGGCTCTGCTGCGGGCGATTCGTCTTCAAGCTCTGCCGGCAATACGGACAGCGCCGCCTCTGGTTCGACCGACGCTGGTTCCTCTGATTCTTCCACTGGTTCGAGCGATTCGTCCGTTGGCACCGGCTCTAACAACGGCTTCGGCTCTGACGCAACCCCTGATTCCGATGCTTCCAAGGACGACTCGAATAAGGCGCCGGACGCTCCCGTTGCTTCGCCGGACAAGAAGCCTTCTTTCTCCGTGCAGCTTGGTTCTACGTTGGGCTCTTCGCTGATGGCTGGCGTCAATAATGGCTCGACTCAGAACAAGGACAACTCTGATCAGGTTTCCACGGAAAAGACCGAGGCCGCAAAGGGCGACTCCAAGGACAAGGCTTCCGAGAAGACCGAATCCGATAAGGGTTCTAGCTCTGGGGAGAAGGACGACAAGTCCGCTCAGAAGAAGGACGAGAGCAAGACCGAGGGCGAAAAGAAACAGTCCGAAGACGACGACAAGAGCGGCGCTGATAACCAGGTTCAGGAGCAAAATGACTCCAAGACGGTGACCACTACAACCACGACGACTACAACGACCAAGTCATCTGGCGGCAATATGCCCAAGACGGGCGACTTGATCGTGATGGCGAGCCTTGCCAGTGCGAGCTTGGCTACGCTGGGCGCTACGTCCATCGTGAGCGGTAAGCATAAGCTCGATCAGCAGAAGAAAGCTTCTGGGGAGGACAGCTCGGAGGAGTAGCCTCTCGGTTGCCAGATAACTAAAGAGTCGGAACGGGGTCCGGTGCGAATGCATCGGGCCCCGTTTTTTGTTGTGCAACGATTAGTTGTGCCCCCTCACACCTCTTGTTGCTACCGTTGCCCGATATGTTCGCGCGGCGACATCGGTACGCGCGAGGCGGTCATTACAATTGGCATCGTGCTGCGATTTAGGGGGGAACGTTTTGGTGTCTGAACAGGCAAATAATGGTTGTGCTGCCGGCTTTGGCGTGCGTTTGATCGGCTGTGATGACGATGCGATTTTGCCCATTGGCATGCACGACTATGCGGAAGCTCTTGGTTGCTGCATGCTGGTCGACAAGACCATGTTTATTGCCGATGTGTTGGACTGCGACGCGTCCGTTGTGGTGTGCTGTCGACCCGAGGGTTTTGGCAAGAGCATGAACTTGTCGATGCTCAGGGCTTTTCTGGAGCGTCCAGCGGTCGGTCGCGCTGGTCAGCGTTTGTTTGCCGATGCTCAGATTTGGGATGCAGACGGCGGGCGCTATCGGGATGAGTACGCTTGCTATCCGGTGATATCGCTGGACTTTTCTAGCGCTGCGAGGCGTGGCCCCGCTGTTGCCGGCGCCGTGCGCGATGCCCTTTCGGGCGAGTGCGCTCGATTGTTGGCGCTCTTGGAGGCTCCGGATTTAGCTCGAGACAAGGTGCGTCACATCGAACGCGTTGCGCGTGGCGCGGCGAGCGAGGATGAGGTCGCCTCGGTGCTTGGCGTGCTCATTGGGCTGCTGGAGATGGCCTGCGATGAGCAGGTTGTATTGCTCGTTGATGGGTACGACGCGGCGTGGTTGGGCCGTGCGAGCGCGAGGGGCGCTTCCGGCGCCGATCCGGCAGGGCTATTCGATCGTGTGCTGTTCGACGCCATTGCCACTGCGCGCGATTCGTTGCGGCTGACGTGTCTGATGGGGGAGCGTCCCAGTCCTGCCGAAGCGGCGCTTTCGTCGCGCAGTTGCTCGTATTGTCTGTCGACGCCGCTTTCGACGTGGTGTGACCGTTGGTTCGGCTTTTCGGATGCCGAGGTCCAGGCTCTGTTGAATCGTGCTGGGCGCGAGGAAAACCTTGATGATGCGCGTGAATGGCTCGAGGGATATCGGTTTGGCAGGGTCTATTGCTCGAGTCCGGCGCGCGTGATCGGTTTTCTGGACCGAGGCTGCACGGCGCCTGTGCGCGCCGATCTGTATGGGTATGCGGATTGCCTGAGTAGGGTGGTTGCCGGGTGGAATCTCGACCGCCTTTCGGTCTTGTTTGATTTGCTCGAGGCCCATGGGTGCGCTGAGGTCCCGCTTTGTTTGGGCACTGCAGAGTCAGATGTCTCGCCTGACGATGGCATGTGGGCAGCGCTGTATCTGTCCGGTTTTCTCACGACGGATATGACTGAGGAGCCAGAACATGGCGATCGCCTCCGTGCTTTGCGATTGCCCAATAACGAGCTTCGCCAGGCCTTGCGTCTAGTGATTATTGAGTGGTTTGAGTGTGCTGCCGAAGACATTCGAGACGTCGATGCGTTTCGCGACGGGTTGTGCCGTGGGGACGAGGATACGGTGAGGCGGGCGCTAAGCCGCATCCTGGGAGATGCGGGAATCGGTGCGACCGACCCAGATGCGCCGCTGCCATATCATCTGCTCTTGCAAGGACTCTGCTTTGGATTGCCGGGCTATGCCAATCCTGCTTCGAGGCGAAAGTGTGGCGCGGGTCGCTGGGACATCCAGGTTTTCCCTACGGGTGCTGTGTTCGACGTAGCAGATACGATTGGCATGCTGGACGAGCGCCCGCTGATAACGATTAACTTGATGTATGACCCCGATGTGGATGCGCTGGGCCTGGAATTGCTGGCCGTGCAGTCGCTACTCGACATAGAGCGCGACGGCATCGACGAAATCCGTGTGCCGCGCCCCGGCGTGGGTCGCATGCGCTGGGGGTTCGGTTTTGATGGGCAGCATGTGGCTACGGTGTGCCAGCGGCTTTAAGCGCTGAGGTGTTTCCGGCTTCCGTTACTCTGCGTCCTTCATGGGCGGCATGGGCTCCCAGTCGGGGTCCTTGATAATCTTGCGGGCGTCTTTCATGCCACGGCGCAGCGCCGGGATGCCGGTCTTAAAGCACTTGTCAACGGCAGCCAGGCGAATGAATTCCTTGCAGAAGGTCGCGGCGTTGCCCAGACGGAACAGCACGGGGTGATAGTCGCCGTAGATCTGCATGTAGCGGGCGAGGAAGCCTCGGTTGCGCATAATGTAGTAGCGGTTGGTGTCGCTCGTGGAGTTGAGCTGGCGCTTGCCGGCGATATCCCAGTTAGAGACGGCGCGGGCGCGCTTGAGAACCACGTCGGCAACAACGGCGGCGGAGAAGTGCTGGCTGGCCACGTAGCCATAGCAGGCATCGTCGCCGTAGATAAAGAAGCGCGCGTCGGGCAGGCCGATCTTGTCGACCACGCGGCGCGAGAACATGCCGCCCTCAAAGCACAGCTGGTTCATGGTACGGTAGCCCTCGGGACCCAGATCCCACTTGGCGACTGGGTTGGGAATGCCGAGCGAAAGGATGAGTTGGTATTGCCAAAAGAAGGCGCCGCCGTCAAAGTCTAGGCGCGAACCCTGGATGACATCGTAGCGGTCGGTCCACTTGGCAAGACGCTCGATGCCTTCGGGGATGACGAGCACGTCGTCGTCCATCACCCAGAACCACTGGGCGCCCAGGTCGTAGGCGCATTTAGTGCCGGCGGAGAAGCCGCCCGCACCGCCGCCGTTTTCGAGCTGCGGGGCGTAGATGACACGGTCGGTGCCGCCCTGCGCGTCAGGCTGCTCGGTGTCGATGCCCCACAGGTTGGCCAGGCGCTCGTTGAATGCGGCGCACATGGCCTCGGTCTCGCGCGAATTCTCGTTATCGACAATCACGATGCGCCAGGGCGTTGCCGTGAGCTCGGTCATAGAGTCGAACAAGTTGGCCAGGAGTTCCTGGCGCTTGTACGTAACGACGACGATGGCGAGCTTATCGATGGGAGCGGGAAGGGTTGAAGGCATGGGGCAATATATCCTTTCACGCGCGGCGGGCGAGCGCTGCACGGAAGCTATCGAATACGTCCTTGGGACTGTCCTATTGTAAAGGCTCGGCGCACCTTAGCGGCAAGCTTTGAATAAAACGCAGGAACCTGCCATGGGCCCGCCGCATGACGTGGGGCTGCTTTGCCCGCAAGAGGCTCCATAGATTATATAAACGCCCGCTGGCGCGCTGGCCCTTTGATACCATGAAACGACAGGTATTTCCTAAGGAGCACATTTGTCTACTAATTCCTCTGGCAGCCCTGTCCTGTCGCTGCTTATTCCCATCTACAACGTTGAGCGCTACCTGCGCGAGTGCCTCGATTCCGCCGTGGCGCAGACGCTCAAGGATATTGAGATCATCTGCATTAACGACGGGTCGACCGATAACTCGCCGGCGATTATCCGCGAGTATATGGAGCGCGATAGGCGCGTCAAGATGATCGACAAGGCCAACAGCGGCTACGGCGACTCGATGACCCGCGGCCTGGAGATGGCGCGCGGCAAGTACGTTGGCATCTTGGAGTCCGATGACTTTATGGTGCCCGACGCACTCGAAAAGCTTGTCTCGGCCGCCGATGGCAATAATGCCGACTTTGCGAAGGCGAACTTTGATTTCTACTGGTCTAAGCCCGAGGAGCGCCGTTCGCTGCACGAGATGTTTAAGGCCAAGGACTGTGGCAAGCCAGTGCACCCGAGCGATACAACGCAGTTCTTTAAACAAAAGCCGTCGATTTGGTCGGCCGTGTACCGTCGCGATTTTCTTGACCGCAACGGTATTACGTTCCTGCCGACTCCGGGGGCATCCTTTCAGGACACGTCATTCGCTTTTAAGGTGATCGCGTGCGCCGATAAGGCTGTTTACCTGCACGATGCCGTGTTGTCGTATCGCCAGGACAATGAGAATTCCTCGGTCAATTCTTCGGCTAAGGTCTTTTGCGTCAATACCGAGTATGCCGAGATTGAGCGTTGGATTCGAGAGGATTATGCCCGTGACCACGTAAGCGGCGATGTCGCGCGCATGCTCAAGTTCAATCAACTCATTAAGTACGATTCGTATATGTGGAACTACGTGCGCTTGGCGCCTAAGTTCTATAAGGAGTTCCTGGTTCAGATGGCCAAGGAATTTCAGGCGGCCTTGGACGCGGGGGAGTTTTCGCTTGACGACCTCAAGCCGTGGAAGCGCGCGAACCTCGCTGCCATCCTCAAAGATCCTGAGGGCTGGGTTGACGAACATCCGAGCTTTGCGACGGATGGTGCCTTGGGGCGTGCTAAGTATTACGCCTCGGTTGGAGGCCCAGGCGTGGTCGCCGCTTTCCTCATCGAATCGCTGAGGGGGTAGGTCGGCATGGGAGAGGCCTCGTGTCCTAAAGCTACCATTGTCGTCCCCGTTTACAACTCTGCGCGCTCCATTCAGCGATGCCTCGATTCGCTGTTGGCCCAGTCTGAGCGTTCGATTCAGGTTGTCTGCGTCAACGACGGTTCGACTGATGATTCGTTGAACGTGTTGCTCCAGATTGCGCAGGCCGACGATCGCGTACTGGTGATTGACCAGGAAAACGCGGGCGTCTCGTGTGCTCGAAATGCCGGCATCGATGCCGCCGTGGGCGGGACCGTCTTTTTTGTGGACGCCGACGATTGCATCGATGCCCAGACGGTCGAGCGCGTGCTGCATGCCATGGAGTCTGCGGATGCCGAGGCCGCCGTTTTTGGCGGCGTCTGTGAACCTGCCGATGCTGCCCCCAAACGCGTCCAGCAACTCATGAGCCCCAAAGCTGGTACCTTCGGCGCCCGTGATCCCCAACTACTGTTCCATTCGAATGCACAGCCCTATGCCTGCCGTGCGGCTTTTTCGTGCGAGCTGCTCAATCGCGAAGGCATTCGCTTCGCCCCCGGTTTGGCTTTGGGCGAGGACGTCGTCTTCCAATTTGCGGCTTATGCGCTTGCCCGCAAGACCATCGTCATGCCGGATAAGTTCTACCACTACGTGATGGAGAGTGAATCGGCGACGCACGAGTTCAACAGTGCCGAGGCGCGCGCCAAAAAGCTTGACGCCCACATGAGGATGCTCGAGGAGGTCTTGGAGGACTGGGCGGCCTACGGTCTTTTGGACCTGTGCCCCGGCGAGCTGATAACTTGGTTTTTGGACCTAATTGTGTTCGACCTGGCGCGCTTGGATGCCGATGACTTCCATCGCGTGGCGGCTCGCGTCAACAGGGCTTTCACGACGTTTATGGGAACGGAGTGGGCGGATATGCCTGCTAAGGGCGCTGTTCGCCGTGTCGCCCATAAGCTCGTTGCGGCGACCTCGGGCGTTTCGATGGCAGACGCCACGTTGTTCTATCTTTCGACTCGTGGTCTCAAGGCCTGCCTGGAGCGCTTTATCTAATTCTAGGCGCTGCCGTTGTCCGTTGCTTCGCTGCTAAAATAACCCTGTTACACGCTATTCAACAGGAGGTTCTCTTGCAGAACTCTGATACCCCTAAAGTTTCGCTGCTTGTTCCCATCTGCAATGTTGAGCGCTACCTGCGCGAGTGTCTCGATTCTGCTATTGCGCAGACGCTCGAGGACATTGAGATCATCTGCATCAATGACGGCTCTACCGATAGCTCGCCGGATATCATCCGCGAGTACATGGAGCGCGATGCGCGCGTCAAGATGATCGACAAGGCTAACAGCGGCTACGGCGATTCGATGAACCGCGGCCTGGAGATGGCGCGTGGCGAGTACGTAGGCATTTTGGAATCCGATGACTTTATGTTCGAGGATTCGCTTCAAAAGCTGGTTGCCAAGGCCGACGCCGAGCATGCCGATGTCGTTAAGGGCGACTTTTACTTGTATTGGTCCACGCCCAGCGAGCGCCGAGAGCTGTTTGGGATTATCGACGAGCATATGACGGGTGCGGCGTATCGCCCCGTCGATCGCCCGGGTATCTTCTACCGCAAGCCTTCCATTTGGTCTGCCATCTATCGGCGCGAGTTTCTCAACGCCAACCAGATCCGGTTTCTCCCCACGCCGGGCGCCTCGTATCAGGACGCAGGCTTTAACTTTAAGGTTTGGGCGTGCGCCGAGCGTGCCGCGTTTATTGCGGATCCCATTTTGTGCTATCGCCAGGATAACGAGAAGAGCTCTGTTAATTCGCCCAACAAGGTGTTTTGCGTGTGCGACGAATATGCCGAGATGCAACGTTTTTTGGACGAGCGTCCCGAGCTTAAGGCTCGGCTCCAGGGCATTTTAATGCGCATGAAGGTCGATACGTACCGCTGGAATGACGAGCGCCTGGTCGATGAGTTGCGTGAGCGGTTTTGGGAGAAGGCATCGCCCGAGCTCAAGGCCGATTTGGATGCCGGTCGCTTTGACCTGTCACTCTTCGACCCGCGCGGCGAGACCGACCTGCGTTTGATGGTCAAATCGCCCCGTGCCTATATCGATTCGCGCTTTGGCTTTAAAAAGCCTGGCAAGCTCAATACGTTTAAACACTACTTTAAGATCGGCGGCCTGCCGCTGGTTTGGCGCGTGCTGACGTATCAGCGCGCCTACGGCGATAACCCGCATCCGGACGACGTGCCGGCGGCACAGTAGGAGCGCGTGACCATGGCTACCCCTAAGATTTCCGTCGTCGTTCCCATCTACAAGGTGGAGGAGTGCCTGGCATGGTGCCTGGACTCCCTACTTGCACAGGATATGTCCGATTGGGAAGGTGTGCTGGTTAACGATGGCTCGCCGGATGGTTCGCGCGACATCGCCGCTGCCTATTGCGAAAAGGATGCGCGCTTTACGCTGGTCGATAAGCCCAACGGTGGTCTGTCGAGCGCGCGCAATGCGGGCATCGCTGCGTCCACGGCGCCTGTCGTTGCGTTTTTGGATTCCGACGACCGGTTTACGTCTGATGCGTGCCGCGTAATCGTTGATGCCTTTGAGCGTGAGGATTGCGACGTTTTGACCTTTGGCGCAAACCCGTATCCGTTGGAGGCGGGGTATCCGTGGCTTAACTATGTGCTGAGCCCGCGCGATGTGTCGTTTGTGGGCTATAGCTCCGACCTGCTGTTTAAGGAAGCGTCTCGCCCCTTTGCATGGCGCACCGCTTGCAAGCGCGCTTTTTTGCTGGGCAACGGGATCGTGTTCGATGAAACCGTTAAGTATGGCGAGGATCAGGTCTTCGATTTTGCCGTGTACGGTCGTTCGCGCAAGACTGCGCTTATCTCAAACAAGCTGTATGACTACCGCGTGGCGCGCAAGGGTTCGCTCATGGACACCATGCGCTACGACGACGAGACACGTCTGCTGGAGCACGTGAAGATTTACTCCGCGGTGCTGGCTGACTGGCAGCGCGACGGTCTCGATGTCCAGCATGCCGATGACCTGGATTACTTCCTATGCGATCTGGTGCTGTACGATGCGCTCAGGTTGTTGGGGACGGACTGTGGCAGGGTGTTTGCTGCCGTCGCCGCGGCCCTTTCCGGTTCTGCCGTGGGCAGCGATGCTGCGCTCGCACAATGCGCTCCTTCTGTTGCTGCTATGGTGCGTGCAGCGCTTACCAGCAAGACCCCCAATGCCCGTGAGTGCAAAAAGCTCATGTTCGATTACGACGTCTTGAGGTTTGGGCGCTTGGGCGCCTGCAAACGCATGGCAGCGAACGCCCTGGGAAAGCGAGAAGTGTAGATGAGTATCAAGCGTTTGGCACTTTGCCGCAGCCAGGGCCGTCTTTTTGTGCTGCTTCGTTTTGCCGGTCAGGATGTCGCCGCGCTTATTGAGCGGGAGGGTTCTCAAGCGTTTGCCCATGCGACGACGAGCGGCTCTTGTGTGCCGTCGCTGGTGCTCCCGGTCGATCACGGCCGCGTGCTGGCGCTTTGCCCTTCCGTTTCCGATTACGAGCGCGAGCTCGCCGTCTTGGTGCTTCCGTTTTTGGATGGCTCGTCGATGAATGTCGTTTTTGCATCCGGTGGCCAAAGGTTGGGCTCCATTCGCCTCGATAGCCGCGTGGCCAAGCTGGAATCCAAGATTAACTACAAAGCAAAGCCTGCGCTGTGCGCACTTATCCGCGATGCGCAGCGTGGTGAACACTGCGGTCGCTACGAGATCGATGCCATTCGCTATTTGCCGGCAGACGCCGGCGCGGTGTGGCGCTATGAGGTTACCTGGGCGGGAGACTCCCAGTGCGTGCCTGAGCTTCAGATCTTCGATACGCATATGAATGCCATCGATGCTACCGTGCATGTGTTTGAATCGCAGGTCGATGTGCCGCAGCAGAATGGATGCCGTGTCAATAAAACGTATCTGAGCGTTGAGATGCCTCAAGATATACGAGATTTTGTCGCGATTGTGAGCGATTCCACAGAGCAGATCCAGAGCGGGTTTTGCGCCATGGATGGTCGCCTGTACAACGGCATGGTCGACGACAGCTGGAACCGCATGAAGGATGCACGCGCTGATGACGCAGCTTATCGACGTTGGTTTGAGCAACATCGCGCAAAGCCGGGCGATTTGGCGTGCCAGCGTGTCGCTTCGGCGGCCTTTGCCTATAGGCCGCTCGTGAGCATTGTGGTGCCGTGTTACAAGACTGATCGGGTTTACCTGCGCGAGCTGCTGGACTCGGTGATAGCCCAGAGCTATGACAACTGGGAATTGCTGTTCATGGACGCCTCGCCCGAATGGGATGCGGTGGCCAATCTTGCGGCAAGTGCCAACGACGAGCGCGTTCGTCGCATTGGGCTGCCCGGCAACGGCGGCATTGTGGTCAACACCAACGCAGGTATTGAGCAAGCGACAGGCGACTACATCGCTTTCTTGGACCACGATGACATTCTGGAACCGGACGCGTTATTCCAGTATGTTTCCGCACTGAACAAGGCGGCCGAGGGCGAGCGCCCCCAGGTCCTGTTCTGCGACGAGGACATGTTCCAGAAAACGGGGGAGTGGGGCCAGCCGGTCTTTAAGACCAGGCTCAACGTCGACCTGCTCTATAGCCATAACTGCGTGACGCATTTTCTAATGGTGGAGAAGGCGCTCATCGATCGCATTGGCATGTCGCCAGAAGATGTTGCGGGTGCCCAGGATTACGACCTGACGCTCCGCTGCCTTGCGGCAGGTGCGCGTTTTGAGCACGTTGCGCACGTGCTGTATCACTGGCGCGTGCACCCTGGCTCTACCGCCGACGGTTCTGCCGATAGCAAGCCATATGCTATCGAGGCCGGACGTCTGGCTCTGCAGCGCCACTTTGACTCACTGGGTGTTCATGGAACGGTCGAGGAGTCCGAGACACCGTTTGTCTACCGCATGCGCTATTCGCTGCCAGAGCCTGCGCCGTTGGTGAGCATTGTGATTCCCACCAAGGACCACGTCGAGACGCTCGACGCCTGCGTGATGTCGATCGCACGGAAGGCCACGTATGCCAACTACGAGATCGTCTTGGTGGAGAACAACAGCGAAGACCCGGAGACGTTTGCGTATTATGAAACCCTGCCGGCGCGCGTAGCCGCTGCGTCTGATGGCAAGGGTGCAGCGCGCGTTGAGTGGTGGCCGGGCGAGTTTAATTACTCCCAGATCATCAACTTTGGCGTTGAGCATTCCAAGGGCGACTATCTGCTGCTGTTGAACAACGATACCGAGGTCATAAGCCCCGGCTTTATTGAAGAGATGATGGGCTATCTGCAGCGTCCCGATGCGGGCGTGGTGGGGGCCAAGCTCTATTTTGCCGATCATTTGGTACAGCATGCCGGCATTTTGGTTGGCGTGCGCGGTGCGCTTGCCCATGCCAACCAGGACTTCTCGGCAAAGCGCGAGGGATACCTTGCCCGCGCTGTGCGTTCCGGCAACTTTAGCGCCGTAACGGGCGCCTGCCAGATGGTTCGTCGCGACGTGTTTGAGCAGGTCGGAGGCTACAACGAGGAGTTCGCCGTCGGCTTTAACGACGCGGACTTTTGCCTACGCGTGTGGGGGGCGGGCTACCGCGCCATCTTTACGCCCTATGCCGAGCTGTATCACTACGAGTTCACCTCGCGCGGCAGGGAAGAGGCCAACGAGGAAAAGCTGCGCCGCTGGAAGCGTGAGCAAGCACTGTTCATGCAGCGCTGGCCGGAGTTCTTCCTCAGCGGCGATCCGTGGTTGGGGCCAAACCTATCTGCCGAGAGCGAGTATTTCTCGTATTAAGGCAATGGGTTTAGGAAGTCCTGAACTTTCTTTCGCTATGAGCTTGGAAGAAAGCAATGGTGGACTATTAACTAAGTCATATTACGAAAGCTCGATACTTCCGCGATAAGTTTATACAGCCTTATATAACTCGATATTATTCGATATAGTCTGCGATAATTATTTAACCGATGATTGGCTGTTAATCGATTCCCTAGAAAGGCAAACAAGTGAGCGCCACAGCATTCCATAATCCGTTTCGTCCCACTGCCGGCGCTGAGCCTCCGCGCATAATTGGTCGTGATGATATTGCCCTTGAGTTTACCGAGAGCTTGAATGCGGGAATTGGTGCACCTGCGAGGCTCATGCGCATTGCTGGACCGAGGGGCTCCGGAAAAACTGTTTTGCTCTGCGATCTTAGGGATCGTGCTCGAGAGCTTGGATGGAAGACCGCTATTGTCTCTGCTGGCCCTAACTTATTGCTGGACTTGTGGGATCAGGTTGCTGATTCTTCCCTTGCGGCCAATGCTTCGGTCGGCGTAAACGCCGGCTTTGTTTCCGCGAAAGTTGACGTTGCGCCCAAAGAGCCGAGCCTTAGAAAGTTACTGAGTTCGGCAGCGAAGTCATCCAAGGGTCTTTTTATTGCCATCGATGAAGTTCAGGACGCTCCGATTGACGATATGCGTGCCATTGCGTCTACGGTTCAGCTTTTGATAGGGGAAAAAGTAGATATCGCACTTGCCTTTGCCGGGTTACCCGCCGGTGTTATGGATCTTATTAACGGCAAGGCGCTTACGTTCTTGCGTCGTGCCCTCCCCGAAGATCTGGCGCCTATCAACCAGGTGGAGGTAGCGCTCTCTATGGGCGATAGCTTTGTCGCGACTGGCTTGACCATAGAGGACAATCTCCTGTCGAGAGCCGCTAAGGCCACTAAGGGCTATGCCTATCTGGTGCAACTGGTCGGTTATTCCATTTGGCAGCGCGCCAACTTGCATCGTGCCAAAAGTGCCATTGTGAGCGAGCGCGACGTCACTGAAGGCATTGCGCTGGCAGAGGCTCGTTTTCACTATGTTGTTCACGAGCCCGCGATTTCTGGACTGGGGCTCAACGATATCAAATACCTTTTGGCCATGTGCGAGGATAAACAACAGTCCAAATCATCCGAGATTGCTAAGCGCATGGGTAAAAAGACCAATGAGGTCAGCTCCATTAGGGCAAAATTGCTACAAAGAGAGGTTATTCAGGCACCACAGAGGGGCTACGTGCAGTTTGCCGTGCCGGACCTAGATATCTATCTGCGAGAGAACGCCGAGGAGATTCTCGAACGGTTCTAGGTCGAGTGAGGGCGACGTCATGTTCTTTAAGACTGCTATCAGCGTCGATTGCCATATCGGGTTTTTCTGGGGCGGCAGTCCCCGTGATAATAGAGATGTGGCATTCATCGTCGCCCGCTAATCAGATTTCGTCTATCTATAACATTGCGTGTTTTAATTTGCAGGAACAAAGATATCATTCGCAAAGCGTGAGGGTTATCTTGCCCGTGCACAACTGTTTTCGTTGCTATATACCAAACGCAACCCTTTTAGTTGCAAGAGACAAAATGCAACGGTTTTCGTTGCCTGATGCCAAACGCAACTCTTATTAAGTAGTTGTTAGCTTTCTCACATACATTCATTTACAACAGGCATCTACGAATTCAGCCGTCTCATATATTCCTAATAAGGCATGAGAAAATGAACCCGATACATGGTATTCAGCGCTAAAAGAGACGAAATGGACATACCGTCTCTATGCTGCCGATACGGCATCGCGAACAACCCCTTCGCGCGGTTGCCCTTGCCCTTGAGCGACTCAGGGAAGTAGATCTCGTCGAGCTCGCCGCCGCAGCCCCGCCCGGCCCTGAATGGGGGCAGTGGGCCGAGAGGCGCTCGATCAGCCTATGGCGCATGGCGTAGGCGGTCTTGAGGCAGACGCGGCTGCGCTCGACCTCGTAGGCGGAGCCGGCCGTGTCGTCGAACGCCGCCGCGCGGATCACGTCCCTGACGGACTCAATCGCGCGGCGGCGCTCGGTCCCGCTCAGCTTCGCCATGTCCCGTTTGAAGGTGATTACCAGGTCCTCGGCGTTCATGCTGCCCCGCGGTCTACGAGGCTAACGATATGGCGCCGTGGGGACAGATGTGTGTCAATCCTGGTCTAACAGAGCTTTTTTAATTGACGCGCCCATATAAATCTTTTCTGCATACTCGACTGCTTCTGCAGCCTCTGCGGCGCTCCGTAATTGGTAAAGCGACCTGACAGAGAGTGGAATTCGATGTCATAGCTGGCGTCTTCATCGGAGGACAAGACTGCTTGATGACTATATGTTTTCATCTCTAGCCATCTCAGGCTATTATAAATATATCCGTTGGCAGCTTTTACGATTTCCGGTACGTTCCAATCGGAATCATTTTTTGCCTTGATTATCAACTTCATCCGAACACCTCCCACATTCATCCGCACATGTGCGGATGAATGTGGGAACCCGATACCCTGAGGGCCG
>SKED01000635.1_pt1 | contig 37121 bp, 48 predicted proteins | sample 4826651 | NCBI WGS metagenome assembly SKED01 (sample SAMN11008818, study PRJNA524170) | human gut metagenome | biome: Human fecal sample; material: Feces; isolation source: fecal sample from pouch patient p19 | host: Homo sapiens | place: Israel: Tel-Aviv | collected 2016-06-28 | reverse complement strand
ACCTAACCCAAGAGGAATTAGGCAATCTGATAGGAGTGCAGCGTGCTCAAATCTCCCGAATTGAAAACGGTAAGAATTTAACCTTTTCCACCATTGCAAGAGTTTTTAAGGCTATGGGAATAAGTGTTAAACTTGAAATCGGAAGCATGGGTAAAGTTGCGTTATGGTAACTAACTATATAACAAAATGTTATATCAAATCCGGGAGCGGAAACGCATCCCGGAAACTTCTCGTTTTTACACATAAAAAGTCATGATTAAACACATTTTAACACGCGGGGAAATTCGCTCAATTCACCCCGCTGCGCTTGGCTTTTGCTTTGCTTTCACAAGTATTCAAAAACTCGTTTTTAGGCTATTTTCGTTTTTCTTGACCTCTTAAAATTTCTTTGACTTGTTTTAAAGCATAACCTGTTATATGCTTATCAATCTTTAAAAATATCGAACGAAATTATTAATACACAGATGATTATAAGAACAAATCAAAACTTAACTACGAGTTTTTGAATACTAACTGCGAGTTTTTGAATACTATTTTATAATTTAACTACGAGTTTTTGAATACTATTTTATAATATCAGCGAGTTTTATTTGTATAACTCGTTTTTGATATTTATATTTGCGCAAAACATTGATAAATATGGCAATAGTAAATAAAGATCTTATTCAAAGTTATATTATGACTACTGCAAAATATGACTTTAACGTGTACGAAAAGCGGATAATTTACCGTCTTGTAGAAATGGCTCAAGGGGAATTACAAGGTATAAAGTTCGCTAATAACTGCCAAAAAATAGAACATGACCTTTTCAGTTGCGTAAACATTACCATGCCTATTGCTTGTTTACTCAATGGCGAAGAAGATAAAAACTACGCAAGAGTAAAAGAAGCCCTGCAATCGCTCCAACGAAAGATATTTGAGTATGAAGATGAAGAAGTTTGGCAAAGTATATCTATCATCGCATTACCTTATATCCGAAAGCGCTCTTCTGTCTTATCTTTCCAAGTCCACCCACGTGTATGGGATTGTATTCTTGACTTTTCCAAAGGTTACCGTAAATATGAACTAAAGGCTGCAATGAGTTTTAAAAGTCAATTCTCCATGCGCTTTTATGAACTCCTTAGCAACCAAAAAACGCCCCTAATCTATTCAATAGAACAACTGAAAGAAATGTTTTGCGTAACGAATAAATACGAGCGTATAAACGATTTCCTACGCTACGTAGTGGAAGCTGCAAAAAAAGAACTGGACGCAGTAAGCCCCTATACATTTGAATACACTCCCCTCAAATCGGGGCGAAAAATAACTGCCATAAAATTTTATCCGGTATATCAGCCGGAACACCGGGACAGTGATTTAGAGAAACACGATTTACAAAAGCAAGTTTCCCTAAGCTGGTCTTTATCTTCGGAAGTTCGTAATTACTTAAAAAACTCGATAGGATATTCCGATAAAGAGATTAAAAACAACTTGGATCTGTTTGTATCGGCACAAAGTTTACTCACAGATCTACTCGGAGAACTTGCCATACTCAAAGGAAAAGCAAGAGAAAAGAAAAACCCCAAGGGGTATATTATCAATGCAATCAAAGGGAAATTAAAAGATAGAAAATAGCTTATGAAAACAGGTGATAAAGTTATCGTACCAGCCGAAATAAGCGGCTATGGCAGGGATTTACGGGCAATGGTTACAGAGATAGAGAAGTTCGCCGGGGCAATATTCGTAACAGTGATATTCACCGAACCATGTCCGGAAGCCTGCGGAAGAAAAGGGGGCGTTTACCATGATTTCCAACTCGATTTACTCCCGGAATAGAGGTATATTTTCGGAATATTCGGTATATTTGTAGCATAATTCAAAAAATATGGAAAACTTACCGCAAACAATAGGAACCAAAGAAGTCGAAGCACGTGTTATCGAGCTTCGGGGGCAAAAGGTCATACTTGACCGGGATGTTGCCGAACTCTATCAGACAGAAACCAGAGAAATAAACAAGGCTGTCAAAAACAATCCCGAAAAATTCCCGGACGGGTATTGCTTTACCCTACAACCCTCTGAAAAACAGTATGTGGTGGAAAATTTCCACCGCATGGAAAGACTGAAAAAATCGACTGTCGAACCAAGAGCCTTTACCGAAAGAGGGCTGTATATGCTGGCTACCATAATGAAAAGCCCAAGAGCCACGCAAACCACCATTGCGATAATAGATTCGTTCACAAAGCTGCGTGAACTTACACGAAATATCGAAGCGATACATAACGAGCCGGACAACGCCAAGCAAAAAGGGCTTATCCAGCGCACAGGCGAGCTTCTCTCCGACCTGCTTGTAGATGATACGGACACGACCGAAACGGAATCCACTATCGAACTCAACCTTATGGCGGTCAAGTTCAAGCACACAGTCAAGCGGACAAAGAAGAGCAAGCCGGACAAATAACGAGCATATAATCAAAACATGTAGCATATTTCAAGTATATCAAGCATATTATAAGCATATTTACATCAATAAGTTAAGGCATGACAGATAAAGCAACCATACAACCCAAGAGCAAGCCGGAAAAGACAACCATTTCGATAAGCGGAGAAACATCTGAACGGCTGGAGATATACTGCCGGGCAAACGGCATATTGCGGAAAGAGTTTGTTTCCCTTGCGCTGGATTATTTCGAGCGTACCGGATTTGACCTGCAAAGTAACACTCTCGATTATTCCCCATTGGAGAAAATCATCGGAGAACTGAAAGAAGTAAAAACAACCATGCAGACCAACAACGAGGGAACGGAAGCGGTGCGCCAGTTTCTCCAAGTTGTCCGGGAACAGACCACCAAACAACTCCCAGCGCCGGAGCTGATCGCCCATGCTGCCGAAGAAAAAGCAAAAGCAGAAGCCAAAAGCGAAGAACTAGAAAGGGAGATTGCCCGGCTGCGATCCGAAAACTCTGCTTTGCAGGAGTACAAGGAAAAAGCACACCAAGAACTGTGCCGGGTACGTGACGAGCAAAAGACAATAGGGAAAATAAAAGTAAATACAGAACTATAAACTTTAGCATATCCTTAAAAGGCAAAATGAAAGCGACACCAACACATGAGCGTCCAAAAGTGATTAATTTAACTGATTTCAACCAAAAACATCGCTTTCAAATTTGCTTATTACAATCTTTTTATTATCTTTGTCTAAGTTGTAACAGGACTATGTTGTCACTTTCTGAGAAAAACTTCTCTGATGTGGAGCCTTGGTCGGGGATTAGTCGCAATACAACTGTGTTTTTTACATATTGAAGAAAAGCGTTTAGCTGATTTCTGTGCAGGTGAAAAGTCGAAAATGAACCGTAGGTACAGCAAAAACAGTCTATACGCCCGCTCGCTATATGCGGGGGGGCGCTACCTGTTTGTACCTAAGGGCTTCGACTCCCTCACCTGCGGATAGGCAAATGCCCTTCCGCTTTTTTTCACTTATAACAACAGTATCTTAAACGAGAGGACAGACAATGCGTACGCAATGAGAGATATATGTTTTTAGTACTAATTTTTAAACAAGTTGTTATATGGAAAAGACTACTATAGGCTACAATGCCGGAGCGATTTGGGATAAATTGAGAGAAACCGGACGTATAACCATTGCAGAGCTTGCGAGAAAACTGAACATGGCTGCTGATGAAACCGCCATTGCCGCCGGGTGGCTCGCACGTGAAGGCAAAGTATATATTGAACGGATAAACGGTCTATTGCATATCAGGAGAGAGTGATGCAACGCCTCAAGAGGATAAAAGGCAAACGCCGGCATATTCGCCGTATCATGCCATTATGATGCTAAAGCGTTTCCTCTTTATCCATTTCAAAACTATTTATTAATCTAATAAACCAACCAGTATGGACAAGCATATCATCGGAGAAAACGCAGGAAAACTCTGGCGTTTATTAAGCACAGACGCACCTCGGAAATGGACTTTACAAGAAGTCAAGGATGCAACAGGGTTCAATGACCTGGAAGCTGCCAGCGCAATAGGTTGGCTCGCACGTGAGGACAAAATCCAATTCGAACTTGAACACCACAGCACTAAGGATAAGAACGTCTTTTTATACCTTATGCTGAACGTGTATTTTTAAAGCCTGTTTAAAAATATTGCCCCCGGTGGGGTTTTCGCTGGGGGCTTCCTGCATTTGCATATATAACCTCAAAGGCAAGTCAAATCGGACGGGGTGGCGGTCGGACGGCTGAAAAGTCGAAAACGTAACACAGGCGTGTTACTACTTGTCTTTGACAAGGCATTTTTTAGGGGTGCTGGCATACAATCCGAAAGGGGCGGGAACGGCTGTTCCCGTTTGTTCTCCCTGCAACCTACAGGATATTAACCTTAAATCATTAAGTGATAAACACTATATTTAATAAACCCTTTTAGCCAACAAATTGTTATCTTTATGCGGTCGTAAACAAAAAATAAGCTTATGAAAACTGCTATGGAAAAAAAAGAAATCGGCTTAATGAGACAGATCGGTTATCTCTCTTTTGTCGTTGTTTTGTTGTATGGGCTTACGCTATTTGCGGTTTCTTGTGACAATGATGAAGATCCTCCTCTTCCTCCCGCAGTGGAAAAAGTAGTGCTGGCATTTGGTGTGGATCAGGGTGAAGGTCAGCTTTCGGCTAAACCGGAGTTGGAAAATACGGCTGCGGAAAAGATAGGAGAATTGATCTCTCCGGCTGAAATAGCGAAAGGCACAACGGTGCATTTTCGTGCTACCCATTCCAAATCATGGACAATCATGTATTGGAAAGTCAATGGCGTCATTATTCGTTCTGTGGAGCCGGAGCAGACTTTCGTCATCGATGAGCATAAGGAGGTTCGGGTTGCTTTCAAGCCTTACAAGTCACCGGAACCGGAGGGGCTGTAAAACAAACTGTGTCAGCAAAGCAATAAAATATTAATTTTGCTGACACAGTTTAATTGAATTCTCTTTTTGCTGTTCATTTGCTTTATTTCAGGACTTCGCCCTTCTCGTTGAAGAACACTTCGCTGTCCGTGCCTTCTGCATCGGTAAATGTCACCTTGTAGGTCTTTGTGCCTTCCTCGCTTTCCTCAACTGCGGCTTCCTTGATTGTCAGGTCTGCGAAATCCTTCTTGATCGTGTCCTGAACCGCCTGCGGCAGATCCTTTACCTCGATTGGCTTATAATCGTTCACCATTACCACAATCTCAACATCCGATACCATGTTGCCGGCGAATGCCACTGAACTACCCAATCCCATAACAAGTGCTACTGCAAATAATACCTTTTTCATAATCCAATCTATTTAAATATTTAACATATGGTTTCTGAAAGACAAAGAACAAACATTGTGCCAAACAAATAAACAAGTCATATATACCTGATAATCAAAAGCATACAAAAAACACATATATTTATTGAAGAACTGTTATCTGTGTATCATTTCCACAAAATGTGGAAATGATACACAGACTTTCTATAATTGCCTCCGGCGGGGTTTTCGCCGGGGGGCTTCTTGCATTTGCATATCTATCAAAAAGAAAGCAATATCGGAGCGTTACACCATAAAAACAGCCTGCTGGCAATGACAAAATGATATTGCGTGCCTGGCTGATCGGTGCGGTTCTCCCACCATGCAGACAAATCCCGGTAACAGAATGACAAAGCGGACACCCAAAATTGCGTTAGGGATTGCAGAGTAAAGCCCACAGCCTTTAGGCGAGGACTTGGAGCGTAAAGCCCGACCGTCCCACGGGAACGCCCAAAAGAAAAAGAATCCCCCGAACATTCATCCGGGGGACATTCAGGCCGTCACGTCAATTATAATACAGATTAAGATCATCCGTACTTATCTCCTTCCCGTCCCGGAAAACAAGGCTCTTTTTCTCGATCTCCTTTCCGTTTTTGTAAACGGTCACTACCCACTGCATCGGCTCGTTCACAACGCCGTCCTCTCCGTCCACGACACCACCGGAAACGGCAAACTCGATCGCCTTTCCCGTCGTGCTTAACGTCACCTTTTCGACGGCCAGTTCTTCATCGCTTAGAATCACCGGGCTTGCGAGGCTTTCCCCCGTCGCCCCGTCTTTCAACTGCGTACCGTTGGCGACTACCACGACCGACTTAATGAAGCTGCGGAAATCTCCCGACTGCTCGATCGTTACCTCATACATCGCCCCTTTTCCTCCCGGTTCGTCGTCGTCCTTGCTGCAACCGACGAAACACAATGCCATGCACACGCATACGGCTGACAAATACAAATACTTTCTCATACCTTCAATTATTTAAGTTTATAAATAGATCACGCACCCCAGGCCGACATGGTTGTTATTCCGGAGAATGGAGTTAAACAACATTTCAAACCTGTATTCGGCAAAAAGAGCCACTTTCGGGCTTAGCAACATTTCCGGCCTTATCCCGACCTCGTACCCATACACGAAAGCCTTGCTTTTCTCCAGGTACACAAGATCGCTTTTCGCCTTGGCTTTCTGGTAGCCGATCGTCCCGGCTGCGATCCCCAGGAGCGAGAATTTCCGTCCTTTCAGGGCGTAATAGGCCAGCTCCGGGCCGACCGTCACGGTGTTTGCCTTTACCAGATCCCGGTTTAGATTCCGGTAATTAAGGTTTGCCCCCACCTTGAAAGCCTTGTACACCTTTCCAAAACCGAACGTCCCCTGCACCTGACTTTCATCCACGATATAGCCCAGCTTCACGTTCATATACTGGCTTCCGATATATTGTGCCCTGCACACGGCCACCAGGCACAAAAAGAGCGATAATACGGCAATTTTTCTCATAACCTCATTGATTTACTTGTATCGTTACATTCTCTTTCACTGGCAGACCGTAACGGCTTGAAACGGTAAACTCGATCACCGCCTGCCCGGTCGCATCCGGCCGGAACGTCACCAGGTTGTTTTTTTCCAGTGCCACGCCCTCGCCCCTTGTCGCATCATACCCGGAAATATACACCCGGCCGCTTCCCTTTACGAACCTGGCCGACGCTTTCACCCCGTAAAGTTCCGTATCAAGCTGCAAATAAAATTCCGCTTCCTCCGATACCAGCATAAGATCCGGCACGTTCTGGAAACGTATGTTTATCTCCGGGCTGGAAACTTTCAGTTTGATGCTGTCGGATCGTGTCACCAGTTCGCTGGCTACCCCCATGACGATATACGCCTCTCCCTCGGTTGCCGGGATAAAATCGAAATCCAGCCGATTGTTTGCCTTGAAATCATATTCAAACGTTTCTCCGGGGCTGTATTCGTTGTTATCCACCAGGATAACGCCGTCCCCGTCCCTGACCTCAAAGCGTGTCAATATCTGATCCCCGTTGTCCGGATCGAGATCCGAGATCGTAAGGGTGCAATTAATGGGCTTCCCCACTACGGCCGTATTGCCGTCTATACTTTTCAGCGTCACGGAAAAATCCCGGCTGACAAGTTTCAGTTCGTCGTCGCAAGACGACAAAAAGACCAAAGCGCACAAGGCGGTAACTAATTTTCTCATACGATTTATTTTATTTGTTCACGATAATACGGTCAAACAGAGCGTTCAGATCCACCCCTTTGCTCCTTAGAAAAGCGATGTATTTCACCACCACGGGGGCGGTTTCCGACTGCTCGATGTTGCAAAGCTGCTGGCGGCTGATCCCCATTTCCTCGGCAACGCTTTTCGCCGTCAGGCTTAGCCTGATCCTTTCTACTTTCAATTCATTACTTAGTTCCATAAATGAAATTTAAAGGGTTTATTCTCTTTTGGTTTTTTATCACCTCATAATGCAAATGATTCCCGGTACTTATCCCGGTGCTTCCCACGAACCCGATCACGTCCCCCTTTTCCACCTTCGCACCTTTCCGGGTGTAAATGAGTGTCAGATGTGCGTATCTGGTCTGAAATCCGAAACGGTGCGTAACGACTACCGTTTTCCCATATCCGGGCGTTTCACCTGCGAACGTCACCGTCCCACTGGCTGCGGCGTGTACGGTAGCCGCATACACCGCCGCCATATCCAGGCCTGCGTGAAACTGCCTTTCACCGCTTATCGGATGCGTCCGGTAGCCGTAACGGTCGGAGATCCGGTATTTCTCTTTCAGGGGTGCGACAGAGGGGACGAAACGGTAAATATCCCCGTCCTTTTGGACGATCCCCCACACCGGGGCGATGTCCCCGTAATCCCCTGCGGTCTGCAACACCTCCACGATCAGCGAACGTTTGTCCTGCGCCCCCACCCGGCCGACAGGGATCAGCGCAAGGATCGCAAGGCTAAATATCCTCCACATTCACGATGTCGCTGTTCTCCAGGTCAAAAAGAACGTGACGGCCTCCGTTCTTCTCGTTGATCTCGATACGGAAAACTTTCTCGTCCGGAATGGTGAACTTATCGAAAGCGATCACGTATTTCATCCGGCCGTTCCCCTCTATCCTGGGCGAATAATTCTCCGAGAACAAAGCCTGCTGATCCACTTCCTGGGATGCGGTCAGCTTGGCCGTTTTCTTGTCGATGATGTAATACCGGATATAATCTATATCATAAGGCAGTTTGCTTTTGTTCTCGATCTCAAAGGTAAACAGGAGCAAGTTATCATATATATGCAGGTTGTTCACGGAGAAAACGATCTTGTTGCGAACGATCCCCTTGTTGAATATCCCCCTTTTTGCGTTATATACCCGGCTCATGACCTGATCCCTTTCCCCGGCCGGGATAATGTTGTCGGTCAGGATCACGTTCGCCTTTTTCTCCGGCCGTTTCTCCCCTATCTCATAGACGAACGCCTCCGGCTGCTGCCGATAATCCACGTTGAACGTGTAGAACTTCCCCCCTTCGGTCGCCAGCGACACGTTTGTCTGCCTGGGAAATTCCTCCACCTTTCCCGTGGCTGCGATCATTCGCACGATATTCTCGGTATTCTCGGCCTTGCTTACCTGTATGCAGGTATCGCCGTAATCTATATAAATCACCTTTTCCGGTGCGATCAGGTGCGTTTGCGACACCTCATTCAGATAGATAGTGTCCGGCCGTATGCTCGACATATCGGGCAGGAAATAGTTCGTATGCTCCAGGCTGTCGGCATAGGTCACGTTAAACGAATAGAAAAAACCTCCCTCGGTCGCCACGCTGACGGTCGTCTGCTTGCTGAAACTTTTCCGGTTGGCCTTTATGCGCAAGATATTAGGCACGCTCTCCGGGTTATCGACGGCCACGAAGTCCGTAACGGCCTGGTTATACTTCACGGCCGAGGGGAATACAAGATGTATCGTCTTGGAATAATTCACTGCGATAGGCAGGCTTTCCACCGGGCGGATCTGCGCCCCGGCCGAGGAAACGGCCAACGCCAGGATAAAAGAACAAATAGCTTTCATTTCAGATATAGTTTATAGTTCGACTTCACGGTGACAACGACCTGGTTGTTCTTCTTCCGGAACACGCTCTTTGCCGCATTGCTCACCGCATTAACCCCCGTACTTAGAACGTCCGTCCCGTAAGAGGTAACGTTCATATCGCTAACCACCTCGTCGGCCGCCTCCTTTGTCGCTTCCGCCTTGATGTTCAAGGGCACATATATACCGGGCAGTCCGTCCCTGTCGTACACGGTCTTTTGCATCTCATAGATGCTGTTCCCGATCCGGACGGATTCAACCGTTATATTGATCCTGTCCTGTGCGAGCTTCACCACCCCGAAAACAGCCGTCCCCTTGTTAATCACCATGCCGCCGGGCAGTTGCATTTCTTGGAGCGTGACAAGTTTTATCACGCTCCCGTTCGTGATCTTCTGATCGCCCGACACAATGGCCTCTATCGTGTTTCCCTTGTTCTCCGGTTCTTCCCCCGAAAAGAAACGTCCTACTGTCCTTTCAGGCTCTTCCTTCTTCGGCGTTTCCTTTTTCGGCCGGGCTTTCGCCGTTCTCCGTTTCATGGCTGCGGCCGCTTTCAGACTGTCGGCTCTCTGGTTCTGCCTTAACTGTTCCTGCAAGGCTATCACTTCCGGATCTTCCCGGTACATAGCTCCCGAACGTTCCCGGTACACTTCATCGGTAAAATTCTCGTACTCCGGCCGTCCGTCCGTATTCATCATATCGTCCAGGGTAAAATCGCTTTGCTGCTGTGCCCTAAGCGAAGTGTTCACGCTCCCGTCCTCTTCCCGGTTGTCCCCTTTCCCGGTCAGTGCCAGCGTAACGGCCAGCACCACCAGCACGAAGATCCCCAGGGATGCGAACAGGATTATTTTTGTTTTCGTGGCCTTATCCATAGTGTTACTTTTTTTCAGGTTCTTGTTCTATCCGGACAATCTGCTGTATAAACTGGTTAAAGAAAAATCCCGTCACGTTCTCCGGAAATTGCGGCGTGGTTCTCACGATCTCCCCTTTCGTCCTGATAAGAAACCTTAGCTTCTGCCCCGAAACGCCGTAAATCGTCAGGGTGGAAGTGAAAGCCACCTTGTACGGCTCATTGTCCCCGGCGATCGTCTGGATGCTGTCTATCTCGCATTTATAGACCGCCCCGTTCTGCACCGCATCAAAATAGGCCTTATCATTATAATACTTTGAGAACACGGCATTCAGATCGTTCTTATTGACATAAAAAGCGGCGTGCGCCTGATTTTTTTTCAGGTTCAGGCGATCGAAGCTGTTAGCGTACCCGGTCGCCTCGGCGCACGTCTTTTTCACCAGGGCAAGAAACAGAGCCTCGCTATCCTCGGCGTGCGTTTTCAGGTACTCGCCGGATCGCTCCACCACGACCACCTTATCCAGTGCCGTAAAATTCACCACCAGTCCCCAGGCCAGCACCAGGACAACCACCACCAGGGCAAAGCCCAGGCACAATTTTAAGTTTACCGCTCCTTTGCGCTTGGCCTCGGCCAGTGTATCAAAATCTTTCAGTATATCGTCTTTATTCATAAGATCAGGATTTAAAACAGTTCACGACAAAATTTCACGCTTTTGGCAAACAGGAAAAGTTTGAACACGAAAGCGAAAAGAAGTCCCAGCATGGTATATTTGTTCTGTCCGCACATGTGCATGATATTCTCCGCAATGATAGACCCCAGGGCGTTGGCTATCAGGAACGCCGGGATCGTCATGTAACAGACAAACAGGTTTTTCAGGTATGCGTGCGTATAATGCCTCGTTTTCTCGTCCATGTAGAGTATTACGGCTATCGGCGTGACGATCTCCAGGAGTATAAGATACAGATACCGGGCTGACGCAAAGAAGAAAAATATATATTTCGTTGCGTACAGGAGTATCGTATAAGCCGCAATATTGAACGGCAGCATGATAACCTCCTGAATCTGCTGCCCTACCCAGTTATGCCGCCTTTGCACGTCCTCGATATAGTCCTTTGTAAAGGTTACGATCGCCTCGTCAATGCTTAGATCCACGTCCTCCTGATAATGGCTTATCAATTCGTTCTGAAGATTTCCAAGTGCCGTTTCCACGATCGTAAAGGCGAACGGTGCGACCATGATAATGGCGAACACATAAATATAGATATAGAACAGTTTGAAGAACTGTTTCATATCGACGGGCTTGTCCCCCTCGCTAAAGGCCTCTTTCCAGGCCGTCACGAACTTTTGTATCACGATGATAACGGCGATAAAGGAACAAAGGGCGATGATCCCCTGGCTGACGCCGTTCATCTTGACGGCCTCGTATGCGCTAATCACATTGTCGATCACTTCCATAGGCTCACTTCTTGGCTGTTGATTTCAGGGCTGCGATCCGTTTTATAGCGTCATTGACCGTATTAAACCTCGCTCTCTCGTCGAGCATCTTGTCCCGGTTCTCTTTCAGCTTGTTATCCAGATCCACGATAATTTTTATCCTCTCCCCGTCGGTCATGCTCACCGAGGGCGATATGATCGTCCGGATCAGGTCAAAGGAAAGCACGCTTTCCTCCATGATCTTGTTCAGCACGTTCGTATATTCCCCGTATGCCTCCTGTCCGGTAAACACGTCCGACCGGGTGCACTCTTTCGCCGCCAGTTCCAACATTTCCCCCTGCATGGAAAGCACCTGCAACACCATTTTAGAGTTTTTGATAACCCCGTTCACCTGCCGGTACAGATCCAGGCTCTTAGTCAGTATGTCCCTGGATTCCCCCAGCACTTGAAACTGTTCGTATGCCTGTTTAAGTTCTTTCGCCCAGGTTATCTGCGATAGCTGCGTCAAGGCCGGATCGGACACCACCCACTGGCCGAACGCCGTACAGTAAAAGCACATCATCACAAGCAAACTACATAGACATTTCCGTTTCATAACTTTTCTGTTTTAATTGTTTATACTTCTCTATGGCCGTTTCCATGCTTCCGGCCTCCTTGTAAATCTCCTGCAATTTGTTCCATTTCTCGCCGTCGGTCTGGAATGCAAGCAATTTTTCCGGTGAAAGCTCCAGGCGTACCACCGTTGCATAACTATCCATAAACCGGATGAATATCTCCGAATACGGCCGTACCCCTGAAAAGTCGTTACGGATCGACTTCATCAGGTTTACGTGGCTCCGGTTCTTGATATGGAACGCCTCTACCGTCTGGTCGTAAACGATCTCGTTGGCCGGAAGCACGTATAAGAGTTGCGTATTGGCGATAATGCCTTTCGTGTACTCGTTATCGGGAAGCTGCGCCAATGACTGGACGATCGTACCCACCGCCCCGTTTTCCTTGCGGAGTTTCTGGTAACAGAACGCCACCGTCGAATGTATGTCCGCACCTGAAAAGGTGTCCTTTATAGACTGGCTTTCTGCGTACTCGTCAAAGATCAGCATCCCCCTGACGGAACGATCCGAAAGGATCTTGTTCTCTATCGTATCGAAAAGGATTGTCATAATGACGGAAATCAGGAACGGATCTTTCTTTATCTTCGTCAGCTCAAAGACGATAAAATCCCGGTTCTGCATATCGTTCTCCAGTGGGGACGGCTTGCACACGTTCTCATAAAATCCCCCCGGCATAAATTCCGAACACACGTGCAGGAAGCTGTCTATATCGAAGTATTCCGGCAGGATATTCAAACGCTCATACAGTTTTTTCCCCTCTCTTTGGACGTACCTGTAAAAGTCCGGGAAACAATGGCCGTCGGGAATATCCTCGTAATAACGGCAAATGATCTTTGTCAGCGAAACAACTTGTTTCGTGTCCTCCATGATCGCCTTAGACCGCCAGAATTTAAGCACCAGGTTTACAAGCGTCTTTATCTTCTCGTTGTCCGGCTGCTTCCCGGCCGTATAGAACGGATTGATCCCCAACGGGCTGCTGCCGTCATAATCAATATGCAGCGACCTGTCCGGGTACAACTGCGAAAGCTGGTAAAAGCTCTTTCCGAACTCGACGACGATCTGTTTATAATTCTGCTCGATGTTCTGCTGGATGATGTTCAACGACGTAACCGACTTTCCCCCACCCGTCGATGCGACGATAATCATGTTACGTGCCGGAATGCGTTTCTTATCTGCGTCCCAAACGTCCTTTCGAATCGGTGTTTGATACAGCCGTTCGTTAAACAAGATCCCCTCCTTGTCGCTGCGGAACGTAGAGTAATTGATCCCCATGCAGAGCGACGAATGCAGATCCGAAAGAAACAGGTAGTCCGGATTCAGGTTGTTTTCCCGGCCGATGATCGAGCCTATAAAGATATTATAAAGCCCCTCGTAACTTGGAATGTAATATTTAAACCCGGCGTTCGTGAAAATCATTTTTACCTGTTCCGTCTGTCGGTTCAGGATCGTTTCGTCATCCTCCAACAGCAACACGTTCAGGTGCGTTTTGCAAAGCACGTTTTCCTCGTTGATGATCTCCTGCTCATACGAGGCCAGGCCGTCATAACGGCTTTTTATGGCCTTGTCAAACTCCCGGTAACGGCCGAACAGCTTCACCCTCTCGGCCAGTTCCTCCCGGTAGCTTCCCCCGGCGAATTTCCATATCTGGTTTACCACATGGGAACAGGGCACATGAACGCCGATCCTTTCCAGCATCGACATATAAAGCTGGCTGTTTGCCTCCTGCAAAGTGCTGTCCGTAACATATACTTTCATCCTGTCGGGCAGATACCTTTCATCACAAACGGCAAAGAATATCCCTTTCTTCTGCCCGATCCTTATCATATCGGAACACTGTATATCCCTTAGTCCCTCGTCGTCATGGAAACCGTTCACGTACCGGAAAAGGTGCTGTTTCACCTCGGCCACGTTCAACGGCCGGATCTGCGTGCCACGGATATTCCGGATAATGGAAACTGCACTCTCCACCGATTCCAGAAACTCGGCCAGCCTGTCCCGGTCTGCCTTCGCCAGTTTCTCGCTATACGCCAACGGGTTGGCCTGGTACGCTTTTTCAAGGCTTTGCAGTCCCGAAAGCGTAAAGGACAATATGCAGAAGTGATGCAGGTATTCCCGTCCGTCGAAATACTTCCTTTCGGCCGTCTGTATATAGCCCTCCCCCTCGATCACATATTCCGGCTTGAATTTCCTGCGTAAAAACACGTCCTGCTTATGTATAAACCCGGTTCGGACATACTGGAAAGCCCGGAATAACTCGTTATGCCTTTCCTCCAGATCCGAGCGATCCAGCGAATAGGCCTCCGGCAATTCCAACAGGTAGGAAACGGATATTTCGCCGGATTTGGTAAGTATGGAAGATCCTACCGTATCCAAGATACAGTACGCTTGCGCTGCCGATATTTTCATAAAAAGAGTGTTTACAGGCTGTTTAACAGATCCTTATTCGATATGACAAATACCTGTCTTTTGAACTTGCCGAACTTGCGCTGCATGGAAAGGTTGATAAAGACGATCCGCAAGACCACAGAGGCGAACGCCCCGGCCACCAGCGAAACGATAAAGGCCAAAAAAGATCCCTCCCCACTCATGGCACTTGTCAGGAAGCCCACGACAAAAAGAACAATCACAGCCAGGATAATACAATAGATGCAAAAAAACTTCGTTCTCATTCCATGCACTTTCAGGGGTGTTTCCAGCCCCTTTCTAACCTGGAAGTCCATTAGAGGGACATTTTAAGTTTGCTATTGATAAGTGCGATAACGGCTGCAATGATCGCAAGCCCGATGATGATGTAACCAACTACCCAGAGTAAGTTTACAATACCCTCTTTTCTTGTTCCCTGTCCGTCCCGGTCTATAATCTTATCATAATTCATCACCACACCGATCCCCACTCCCACGATCAGGAGCATGGCGATCACCGGAACGGCATAATCACTAAGGAATGTGTTTACTTCATTTCTGATACCTCCAGTAGCCTGGAGCAAGATAAACAAAGGCGTTTTCATAAGGAGTTTATTTTTAAGTATTTAAGTAAATAAATTCTTATCCGGCCAATCCAAAAACAACCTTTGCTATTGCACTGGAGTTTCAAACTGGAGTGTATTTATACAATTATATTGTACAAAATCCATTCCAATTTGACATAATACACTACTGTTTTAATAAATACACTAATTATCAAACTTTTATAATTTTACCCCTTTTTTATATTCCACAAAAAAGTGTGGAGTTGTCCCACACTTTGTAGAATGTCGCCACACTTCCCTTGTTATTCAATGCCTTGTATATCCCTTATGATCTGCTGGTAATTTTCCTCTATATCCGAGGCCAGTACGGGATGCACGATCGGAAGCGGATCTTCCTTGTCCTCGTACATTTCAAACCTCAAATGAAAGTTCCTCATGTTGGAATGTGCCGCACTCCCCACGAACTCGCCCGATTTCAGGCTGGTAAAGAAATTCGTGTCGTATATTTCCTCTTTCTGCGTGGAAACTGTACGGCTGCGGTTCTCCCCTCCCCGGCTGCTTCCGGTGGTCTTTGAAACCCTCTGCCTCTCCTCTTTTCCAAAAACAAGCGGGTAGCTTTTCAAGGCCTCTATGTCCTTTGTCCGGCCAAAGAACTGGTTCCCGAAATTGGATTCTATCGAACTGCGGTCATATTTCCCGTATATCTTCTCGATCTTCGCCGCCGACTGCGTGAGGAAAACGAAACTGCAAAGGTATTCCCTTAGAACGGACGGCAGTTTCTCGAAATCGGCGATCCGGAACGTGGTCGCTTCATCCAGAAAGTAGAAGAACGGCACTTTGTTCGCCAGCGTGAAACGCCGGGACGAAATGGAAAGCATGAGCGATATAACCGGGGAAATCAGGTTTTCGATCTGATAGGCGTTCGATACGACAACCAATTTCGGACATTCCGGATCTATCAGGTTAAAGTCGAAATCATTTCCGGAAAGGACATAACACACCTTTTTTTCGTTGGCGAGCGTGCTTAGACTGTTGGTAAGGCTGCTTAGATAGCTGCTTTGCGTCTTGGGGCTGTCCTTTGCGTCCAGGAATGCCCCGGCCAGTACCCGGCTCTGGTGCTTGCCCTCCAGGAACGACGTTATCCGGACAGTTCCGGCCGAACAAATGAAATTAACGATATGGGGTATCGTGCAAAACTGCGGATAATCGTTATAAAACCGGATCGAAACGCCCCTTAATATCCCCAACGCCCCGTTAAACCACTCGTCCCGTTTGCCGTCCTTTCCCTGGTAGGCGGTCAGCATATCATCCATTAGCTGCAAGAACAAGGTTTCATTCTTCACCACGGAAGGACGTATCGGATTTGTCCGGTGCGTCCGTTCCATATCCGTGAAACTGATCTGGAAGCACCCATAAGGGTAATTATGTTTTTTTACCAGGTGTACGGCTGTCCTTGCCAGATCGAAATCCTTGTAATTATAGACAAATCCGGCAAACCCGGCCTGTATATACTGGCTTAACAAGGGCTTTCCTATGCTTTTGGTCTTTCCGGAGTTCGCCCCACCATAGACCAGGAAATTATCGAACGGATCGGCAAAGGTTATTTTCCTCCCTCCCCCGGCCGACAGTTCAAAACGGTATTTCTGTCCTTTTTGCTGCTGTTTCCCGGAATTTGGAAGCAACAGCACAACAACGATGATCCCCACCAGGCAGGCGATCCCTATAATAATATACATCATCATATCATAACTCTTTAAACGGGTTTAGAAAACTGCCGATCTGTTTTATCAGCATCATTTTTATATTAGCCGGGTTCTGTATAAGGCTGACGGCCTTTTTCACGTTGCCTACAAGCATCCTTTCCGTCCGGAAGCTATCCCCCAGGATCTCGTTTATCAGCTTTTGTTTGGCCTTACCACCGATAAACCCGACCGTCTTGTCTGCGCTTCGGTGCGTTCCCCTTTCCCTTTCCCGGCCTCCGGTATCTTTGGCGTACCCGGTAAAGGCAAGCAAATCCCGGCGTTCCATAAAGAAAGAACTTTCCCCCTTGATGTAGGTATAGTTTCCGGCCTCGTCCCTTTCGATCGTATATCCCCTCTCCCTCATGGCCTTGTTTATCTGCCTTACCGTCCGGTATTCGGGATTTGCCAGGCACTCCCTAAGATCCTCGTTCCTGACTGCGTACCCATGCTTGTATCGGTCTATCAGATTGATCTCATTCTCGTATGCGTATTTCCGGATCGCCGAAATCGGCACATAGGTTTTCGTTTCCCTATCAAACAGTACATCATAAGACACCTCTTTAAGCTCTTTCCTGTATTTCACCGGATCGGGTTCAGGCATGGGCGTTTCCGCTTCGTTTTCCGTTTCTTCCGGATGTGCCTCGCTCCCCGGCGTTTCCTGCTGTGGCTGCTGCGCTTCCTCCTTTGTTTCCGGCTTTCCGGTCACGCTTTTATCCTCTTCCGGCTCGATCGGCACTTTCTGGTATGTCAGGAAAGAAATATTCTTGGCTTCCAGGCCGTTTTCCCGGTAGGCCACGCCCTCCTGCTTGTACTTGTACAGGTTAAACCGTTCGATAATGCCCTCCATGTGGCGGCTCTCCAGTTTCGGATCGGCGAATTTTTTCAGATCCTTGTGCCGTATGCTCACCCGTTCACCCTCCCGTGAAAAGGAATGTACCCCTTTCCGTACCTTATGCGTGTAGCCTTGTTCTTTCATGGCTACGACAATCTGGTTAGCGGACGTAAAACGGTAGTTCTCCAACAGGTTTTTAAGCTCCGGGTTCTTGATCTTCTTCAAGACGGCTTCGGCCGTCGGTTCGCTTTTCACCAGGTTTATTTGATGCTCGTATGCGAACTGCCGGACGGTGGCGAACGATACCGTCGTATGGTTTTGTTCATCATAAACCACTTTATAAGCGACCTCTTTCAAGGCCTTTTCCCCCTTCTGTGCTTCATCTTTTACATATGTCGAGAAACTTATATCCTTTACCTGCAAACCGTTCTCCCTGTACCCGGCCGGGTTCGCCTCGTACTTTGTCAAGTCGAAACGTTCCGTTATGCTTTTTAGCTGCTCGTCAGACAGAGGTTGTTCGAACGCTTTCAAGAGCCTGTGTTCAACCTGGAACACTTCACCCTCCCGTGAAAAGGAATGCACCCCCTTCCTTACCTGGTGCGTGTAACCTTGTTCCCTCATGGCTGCGACGATCTGGTTTGCCGCCGTAAACTGCTCGTCCTGCAATATCCTTTTAAGCTCCGGGTTCGTGATCTTCCCGATCTCGGCCGATACCTGCGGACGTACATAAGTTTCCCCCTCTTTGGCCTGGTAATCGAATTTCCGGTTAAAACATTCCTGTACCCTGACTTTCCAGCCCTCATGTGAAAAACCCCGTTTCACCGTCCCCCTGCCCTCCAGTTCCCAGGTGTTCCCGGCCGATTTAGCCCCCGGAGAAAGTTTCACTTTCCCGTCCAGGCTCTTGCGTGAAACGATTACGTGAACGTGTAAGTTCAGACCGGGTTTAGGCTCTCCGATCCTGGCGATCCCCTGTTTCACCTCTTCATCTTCCGGATGATAGGATCGTTCCGTTTCCACACGTGCGTAATACATGAGATCCTGGCCTCCCCTAATATTGTCCCGTCCGAAGTTCAAGGCGTATTCATCCATAGCCGAACGGGTGAACGCCTCCAGCTTTTGGAAAACCTCTTTTTTCTCCTGTGGTGTAAGTTCCTTAAAATCGTCCACTTTCCGGCCGATAAGGTGCATTTGTTCCGACTGCGACGGATTGAGCGAAAGCATGAAGAATTTAGCGTCGTTAGCCCCTAACGCCTTTTTGTTCCCGTCTATATCCATAATTACCCGTTCGGGTGAAATATCCTGCTCTGTATGGGAGAAAAAACGCTGTCCCTCCCCCGTTTCCTTTTCCAGATAACGCACCAGGTCGTGACAGCTTCCCGTATTTCCGCTTTTCACGTCCTCGGCCGGGTGTACTTTGGCAAACATAGGCTTATCTCTTTAGTTCGTCCTTTAACCTTTTCACCCACATATCCAGCGTATTACGGTCTATCTCATAAACCGTATCGTTGAATGTCGGTATCTTCTTCACCTCGTCGATACGCTCCACGATCTCCAGGATCTTGTGCGTATTGCATCCGACGGCCGGAGTTCCTTTCTCCTGCCGGGCTATTTCGAGATCCGTTTGCAGTTTCCCGGCCTTCTCCCGGTTTTCCCTGGCTTCCTGTTCCAGTTGCTTGGAACGCTCCAAAAGTTCCTGTACCTGTGAGATGTGCATATATTCGTCCGGATTGTCCCCCGGCGTTTTCACTTCCCCGACAAGCGACAAAAGGAGTTGTTCGATGTTTTTCAGCCTTACGTTAGTGGATTTCTCAATGCCCCGGACAACTTCGATCACCCGGCTTGCCTGCTCTTTGGCCGCAATGTTCGGCGGCATTACATTCGACTGCGGGGTGATCCCCGTTGTTTCAAAATAGAGTAACATTTCGGCCACGAACGCATCGTGCGATTTGTTTCCTTTCAGCATATCAAGCCTAAACCTTGTACTCTCCTTTATACGGATAGACGTATCTTTACTTGTTGTTGCCATAATTTCACGTATAGGGGTTTGCATACATAAATATCGGCTACAATATACTATAATTCAATGAATTATCAAAATAATGTATGCAATATGTATGCAATTCGCATACATATAAACAAGTAAACAGTTATATATCAGTGATTTAGAAAATCAGCATTGGACTAAGTCCAATGACTGCTTGCTCTCTTTGGTAAACCGTCGTTCTCTCTCTCCTTGCTTCGCTCGTCGCTCCTGGAACGCTCCGCACGGCTTCGCTCCAATACATCAGACACCCAGCCCCCAAAATGCACATTACAAATGTACACCGCCCCCCAAAAAAGTGTACATTTGTAAAACGGCGGCAATCGTTCCGATCACCTTATATTTTACAACACAAAAACAAAATTTTACACATTTTAACGCGCGGAAAAATCGCACTAAAGAAACGCTTCGCTCATTTTTTCTCCGTTTCTCATTTTCCGTTTTCAAAATGCACATTTTCCAGCCGTTTTTGAAGCCTGTGATTCCCTAAGATTTTCCTTCTTTGTGAGAATAGTCTTTGTAGAGGTTCTTTGTAAGAAAGCGTTTTTTCATTTATAATTAACTGAAATACAAATCGTTATAAGTGAAAAGACACAACCTAAAATACTCATTTTACTAAAATCCGAAGGGGGAAAATACTTATTTTACTAAAATTACCCCCTCCAATAAATACCCATTTTACTAAAGGTTACAATAAAAAGTACTTGGTATTTTTTGGCGGTATCTTTTATTTCTTTAACTTTGTCCCGAACTCAAAAAAAAAAGCCTATGGCGACCAACGACATCACCCTCTATATTCCTCCTACGGAGGAAGAAGTAATGTTAATCCAGCCGAATAACGTAACATTCGGCCAGTACTCTGTGACCGAGTGGCAAGAAAACCTCCTGACGCTCATAAGCGACCAGATCCAGCAACACATGACCAGGGAAAAACAACTGCCTAAAGACCTCTTTAACCAGCCTGTCGTCGAGATCAAATGCGACGAAGCCGGGGGGAAGAACAACAAGAGCAAAGTTCTGAAAGAGGCTATCGCCATGATGCGGAAAAACTTTTCCTTTCGCTGGGTGCATCCCAATATCCACCAGACGGTGGAAACGTTCGGGGTGGTGATAACGACGGTACACAACATCAAAGGCACAAACCGGGTAGCCCTGACGCTCAACCCCTGGGCGATCCCTTTCCTGCTCTACTACGGTACGGGTGTCGGCGGTACAAGGTACGGGAAGAACATCGCCTTAACCCTCCGGGGCAATTACACCAAGCGGCTCTACAAGATCATTTGCAGCCAACGGGACAGACGGGAGTATTATTACTCGATCGACCAATTCTGCAAAGACCTGGAGATCCCGGCCTCCTACTCGAATGCACAGATCGACCAAAAGGTTTTAAGGCCTGCACAGACACGAATCAAGGAAAGCGAGGCCGATGTATGGTTCGATTACAAATTCATCTGCAAAACGCCTAAAAAGGGGCAAAAACCGAAAGCCGACACGATTATCCTGTTCATCCATGCGAGAAATCCCCAAGAACTGCGAGGCGACCAGCAACAACAATACTCGTTCGTTTACCGTTGGGTTTACGGTGCTTTAAGCTATCCGAGCGACAACACCCCGGTAAGGGCACTCGACAAGATCCTGGAAAGCGGACGGCTGAAAGACGTGTACGACCGTTGTGCATATTACGACGATAAGGTTTGCAGCGGTGAAATGAGTACAGCCCACGCACAAAATTCACTGGCAAAGATGCTGCGTGAGGATTTCGGTATCAAGGCCAGGGGGAAAAAGAAAGATCCCGACCTGTTTGGTTAAATCCGGAAGATTTTCTATATTTGTGTGCGGCCGGGGTGGTTCCCGTCCGTCTGGGGGCTGACGGCTATTGCACGTCAAGCCTTAAAAGTGGGGCGAATTGACGTATTACGACATCCCCACTTTTTCATATACCCCTATATTGTAATGCACATTACAATAATACTAAAATACTAAGATTAGTATAGACTTATCTTAGTATTTTAGTAAAACGAGTATGCTTGAAATCTGCCTCCGGCGGGGTTTTTACTGGGGGCTTCTGACCTTTGCACTGTTTCCTATTGTTCCGTAAAATCAGTGTCGCACAGTCCGCACCTTAACACCAGCCCGGATTTTCCCCACACGTTACAGCCGCACCCACAGGTGTATTTCTTCCGCTTTCCGCTTTTGCTCTCCCCCTCGTCCGGATCTTCCGGTTCTTCCGTTTCGTCCCCGTCGCTTCCGGCGATGCGGATCGGCCGGGTAGGTACGGCCGCCAAAGTCGGCTTGTACCTAAGCCGCAAGTTTTGCAGATCCTCCCGGCTTAGCGTATTGAAAACCTGCTCGAACTTCCCTCCCGGAATGATATAATGCGTAATGCTCTGGCCTGTCCTTTTGCCTCCGGCCTCCCCGGTGTCGGACGGCATCAGTCCGACCTGGATCATCTTGTCAGCCCATTGCGAATTATGATACCCTCCCCGGCTCGGCCTGCCGAAATCCTCCTGCCACAAATGGCACATTTCATGTACCAGGGTAGAATGCCAGTCCCGATCTTCCCGGTTCATAAAATCGGGGTTGATGCTGATCTCGTGAACGACCTTTTTTTCCTGCCCGTCCCCTCTCCAACGGTTGGCGGCGAAAAAGCCGAACGCCCCACCGTGACGGGACATATTCACGATACATTCCGAAAGCTCACCGTTAAAAATTGCGTCGTTGTAAAACTGATACAAGTCGTCCAACGTCTTAAACTGGATCGTCGTTATCATAAGCCTTTTGTTTTTCAATCTGAATGCAAAGATACGGATATTTTTGTAATGTACATTACAAAAATACTAAAATACTAATATTAGTATAACCGGATATAAAAGATACCCATTTTACTAAAATACTTGAATAAGTACACGTTACGTTTACAAAATACACTACTGTAATGCGCATTACAAAAATACTATTTTTAGTATTTACTAAAAAAAGCGCATCTATCCCAAAGATTATTCGAGAGATTTTTTTATCTTTCGGCCGAAGAATCCCGGAACGGAAATATTAAAAATATCCACGTTCCCAATAAACCATATACGCCCATGTTTCCAAATTACAAAGACTTTCAGATAGCTGTTTACTACACGCTGGGAAAAGCACTTCCCAAGCATATAGAGGAAGTGCAGACGGAGATCATCGAGAATTTCGATATAAAATACAATTCCCCCATGCTCGCACACCCGTTACTGCGTACCCCCATTTACGAGAAAATCATCCTCCGTATATTAGATACAATGGAAGATTTAAAAGAGATCCGCTTTTCCGACGACCGTACCCATGTCGTCCTTACCGGAAGGGGTAAACATCTCCTGGACGAGTACGAGAATGAAATGAATCAGAGGTTGCCTTTCATCATAAGCCGTAAAAAGTTCAAACGTCACACCCAAGAAGAGTTAGCTAAGGCATACCGGGAACTCAATGAATATCCCGATTAGTTTTTCTCCCAGGATTGAGCGTACGAACTAAAATACTAAAAGTAGTATCTACTATTTTTAGTAGATGTAGTATCAAACGAAACGTTTCTTTAAGGCGATGATCGGGTTTATCATCGTCTTGTACATTTCCAGGGGTTCACCCATAAGCTCGCACCGGATTAGGTGTATCAGCCTCTCGTCTTTCGGATCTGTCGGCTGCGGCTGGCAGTCCTTTCCCGTCCTGGTCTGATCCTCCAGTTCGGCCACTAAAATATACTGGAGCGTAAAGATGTCGGCCACGGTTTCCACCTCTCCGGCCACCTGTCGGTATAACTTCCGGTACTCCGGCCAACGTTCGGTATCATAGATATTCGCCTCGATATAGGCGTTTATCTGCGGAGTGGTGGCCGTCTGCTCGATTTCCACACCGGAAAGCCTGCGGATCACCTCTATTTTAAGTTTTTTCCCGGTAAACTTCTGTTTCGGCCTTAACCCGTATTGCAGCATTTCCCCCAGGGAGATAAACAGCTCTTTATCCCCCTTTCTCCGGTAAATGAAATATTCCGCTATCATCGTTCGGGGATATTCAAAACGTGATCCACTAACAGGGCTTTGTCCTCCGGATTTGCCTTTATCCAGAACAGCGACCAATTCAAGGCGTTTCCATACTCGTTAATACCGTTTTCCCGGACGGTCTGCCCGGCTGTCGGGGAAATCCCTTTCAGGCATGAAAGCGCATTATTATTGCCAAACATGGCATATCTGTTAAAGGCTTCCAACTCGAAAGGATAAATATCAAACCTTTTCTTTCCCTGGACGACCTGCGCAACAATCCGGCTATCATAGTCCGGATATTTGTCGGGTTCGACCTTAATCCCCAGGTTCTCCAGCAAAGCCCGGTTTATCCGATCGTCCGTCCCCAAATAAAACTGAAAGAAATCCCCGTCATACCCCCTGTATTTGCCTAAAAGATGCGCATACAGTTCCGCATCCACTTTTCCGTAAATACAACTCTTTATAAAATCCTCGTCGATACGGTTTCCTGCTATCGCATTGGAAACAACATCAATAATCTGTATAATCTTCGGTTTGTTCATATTACATTATTTTATCTACAAATATATATCTATCCAATCAAAAAACGCATTATCAGAGCTATGAAAGCGAAACGGAGTGTAGCGGCAAAGCGTTTTTTGGTTCTTTTTGGGGCGAGTGCCAAAAAGAACTCCCCCCGAAAGGCTGTCCCCCTTTCGGGGGATCTTCCTTGTATCATGCCACCTGTTCCGCTTCATCTGCTGCCGTTTCCTCGCTTTCTACGGAGATATTCAGTTTCCCGGCTATCATCTTGACAATTTTCATAGCGTCGGCCAGTACGTTTAAAATGAACTTGGGTTCTTCCCGGATCGCCTTTATCCAGCTTTTCAGATAAGCTGCGTTTTCAGTGCGTATATGTTCGGCTATCCCGAAAAACATTCCTGCCAGGGCTGCGGCGAACTCGGCCGTTAATTCCTCCTTGCCGTATTCCTCTGATCCGAACGGGTGCGCAAGATCCCGGTTCAATCGGGTGGGGTGTCCCGTGGAATGTCCCATTTCATGCAGAAGCGTTTCGTAAAAGCTCTGCATATCGACGAACTGCGAGCGAAGCGGCACTACGATATAATCGGCTAAAGGAGAATAGAAAGCCCTGTCGCCTTGCTGCTCCCGTATCGGGCAAAACCAGCTTTTCGCCTCCAGCATGGCGTCTATTTCGGGGTGCGCCTCTCCGGTTGTCCCGTCGGGCTGCTCTGCCTGTCCCCCTCTGAACTTCTCCCTTAACGCTTCCCATTCTTCCGGCCTCACGTCCGAAAAATTGGTCTGATCCAGGTTAAAGACCGAGTAATATTTATAGGTCGGTATAACGTTGTATTCCTGTTGCTGCTCCCGGCTTAACGCCTTGTATTCCTCAAAGGTTATTTTCTTGCGTGTTTCCTTGTGGTACACGTAGAAAAGGAAGTAATAGACCGGAAACGATTTCGATCCTTTCAGCACGGAGATCCCGGCCTCTTTCGCCTGGTTGAATGTCATAAATACGGGTGTCTGGTACTGGAATTTCTCGCAAAGGAAAAGAAGTAAAAAGGCGTTACCTCCGGCGTACCTGCGTCCTGTGAGGTTCTGCGGAAAGAAATTGCGTGTATTCGCCGCAATGGTGATCCAGGGCTTTTGCCAATTGTCCTCTACCTGCTGGATCTTCTCGATCATCAAATTTGCAAACTGTTGCGCTGCCTTGTCGAAATAATCAGTTTTCATAACTACGTCCCCCGTTCTTTATCCTGGTGGGTGAGCCAGTTCTAAAGGTTGTTATCTCTTTTTCTATACCTCTAATATAGCACTTTTATTTGAGATATGCAAGTATTTAAACAACATTTAAATAACTATTTATCAGATAATTATATGAAAAAGTAGTATTTTAGTATATACTAAATTTAGTATTTACTACCTGATTTTTTCCGATAGTAAACTCCCCACCTCGCACCCTCTCCCCCCCAAAAAACCTTGCGGATGCCTAAGATTCCGATGTTTTTGTATCAAGACAACCTCATTTTGGTTTTTCGGGGCTGTCGGTGTGGTCATCTTGCGTTTACCTTGAGTTCCGAGGGGTTTTTGTATGAGAACACCCCAAACGTTTTTTTCCATAGCACAAGTTTTTTAGGAAAAATACTACCTGGCTTTAGCCAGGCTGGAGATTTTTTCTAAAAGCCGCTTGCGGCTCAACTTGGGATATGGAAAAAGCCGTTTGACCTTTGCAGACAAAAACCCCGGTCAAGGTAAACGCAAGGCGGCCACGCCGGAAAAACTAAAATACCTCTCTCCCCTGAAAGGGGGGTTAAAACCGGGTTCGACAATCGGCTACCGGAGTACCCGGATTGTGCCGATCAGTGAAAAGTCAGGCGGCTTTTATCCGGCTGGCTTCACCGAACGGCTCTATCCGGAAATAGCCTACCTTAATCGGGTGGGTGGGTGTATTCATGCGTTAGGGATTGCAGTGGAAAGCCCACAGCCTTTAGGCGAGGACTTGGAGGCGGAAAGCCCGACCGTTTACGGGAACGCCCAAATCCTCCAAAAGAAAAGCGTACTAATATACTAAAATACTAAAAGTAGTAAATACTACATTCCAGGGAACAAGCCTCTATTCTTTTTAAAATCAATCCAGAAAAGCCATAAAATCCTTGTATAAACGAGATATACTCCCTATATTTGCGTAGTAATCCCCTGTTGTCCCTGTCGCAAGACAAACTCCAGGGTTTTGTTTTTATATACTCCCCCCCTATACGGTAGCGTATGGATCTTTTTCCTGAATCACCTTTTTAATCTTGAACAGCCGTTCTTTGGTTAGCGGCTTTATAGTTTCCGGATCCTCACCGTCGAATGTTTCCCCGAAGATCAGATCGTCCACCTCCAGGCCATGATTAAAATTCTCCCTGATACAGTCCCTTAGCAACCAAAGGTTTTTGAGGTTCACCCAATCGGCCGTTATGTTCCTGATCCTTCTAAACATGATTATCGCAGTACGAAAATAATGCCCCACATGATCGTAATCATGGCAAACCCGTTTATCCAGATAATAAACATCTATTTCCTGGTTTTCTTCATCCTCCGCGATCCGGCAAAGGCAGAACGGGATCTGCTCCAGTTTATCCCATTCGATATATTCCGTTGATTTCATATTGTCATTATTATAAATATCATTACTTGACCAATGATGCGATTACTTTCGTAAACTCCGAAATATCCCCCTCCACGCTGGCCTTTTCCAACGCTTTCATATATTCTTTTCTACGCTCCACCGGAACAACCGTCCAGTTATAGCCTCCAGACGCAAGCATGGCGTTCAAGACGAACCGTCCCATTCTCCCGTTCCCGTCCATATAGGGGTGAATATACACGAAAAAGAAGTGTCCCAAGACAGCCCTTACCGCCGGGTGCGGCTCATTCTTCAAGAGATCGAAAAGGACGGGCATAGCGTCCCTGACCGCTTTCGGGTTCAACGGGATATGTTGCGATCCCCGTATATAGACCTGCCCGGTACGATAACCCACAAGATCCTCCCTTTGCAAGATCCCCACCGTAACGAACGGCATCCACATCTGCATATACCAGACCGGATGATCCGCCCTTACCGCTTCCCCTGCGTTCTTTCCTTTCAGTATATCGGCGATCGTCCCCCTGACAGCCTGGAACGCCTGGTAATACCCACGTGCCACCAGCGCGTTTTTATGCTCCTTATCTTCTTCCTCCGGCTTCCAGTTCCCGACACGCACTTTCTCGATCAGTTCCGGGGAAACCCTATATCCCTCGATCGAGAGAGAATGATAAGCGTCCTCCGAATACTTTTCATCGACGGATCTCAAATACCCCTCCACGTCATCAATCTTTCCAGGGGCTTCGGGAAACAGTTCTACAACCTTATCCCTCATGTTCTCCCACATCAGGCGCAAGCGTGTGACGTAAGGCGACACCTCATAAACAAGGGGCGTTCGTGGCTGATCCTCGAACGGATCTTCTTCTCTCACGTCATACCCGAACCCCCGCATCGTGGAAACGATGCTGTCGGCGATTTCGCTGTTCCCGATGTTCCGGAACGCCCCGGCTATTCTTCCGGCACGAAGCGAAGCCCCGTTTTTCGTCAGTACCTTTAATATATCGGCAGCGTCCCGTATCATGGCCAGGCAGGTGCGGGCTGCGATCTTCTCCACCTGGAAATATCTCGGCGTGGTATATACCAGGGCTTCGGCAAGCGGATAGAGATTAAGGCCGTATTCCGGCTCTTTATATACCTGATCCGGGATCTCGCTTTGAAACACCAAAAGCGAGGTATCATACATCAGCTTTTGCGTGTTGTTATGGCCTTTCGGCGATTTGATAACCACCTGTACGGGCACGGTCGTTTTCCCCGAATACAGATCCAACGACTGGTCGGCCGTCAAACACCACCGTTCCCCCAGCCGGACGGCCGCATATTTCGCAATAAAATACCAGAATGAGGTGTACCAGACCGTCGTATCCCCCTCTGTTCCCGGCCTGGCCGCAATATACCAGCCTTTCATTACTTCCTGCAACCAGCCGTTATCCAACAGCCGGGTTAAATGCGTCCTCCCTATCTCGGCCGTCCCTTGCAGGACGACACAGCGGTCTTTCTCCTGGAGCTTTCTTAATTCCTCCAGTGAAGCCGCCATTTTCTCCGCCATTGTTGCCATAACCGTTTTTATTTAGATTCTGATTATTTTCGTGCAAATACTCGTTTTTAGGCACGCGCAAATACTCGTTTTTAATTACGTGCATTTACTCGTATTTGTTGCAAAAATACAATATTTGTTCCGATAATCAGCTATTAATGAAGTCTTTTTTTACTTGTTGTATCGTCGAAACGGCCTTTCCCGTGAGCTTCGCCACGTTCCGGATCGAGTAGCCTTTCTTCAACAAGGCGATCGCCTCCCGGTATTCCTCTTTCCTCTGTTCGGCCGTTTTCCGGCTTCCCGGCTTCCGTCCCAGCCTGCCCCCTTTCTGGATGTACAACTCCCGTCCGCTATTAAGGCGGTCAATGATCCCCTGGCGTTCGATTGCGGCCAGTTCCCCCAATAGGGTAGTAATCAGAGAGGACAAGGGGTTTACCGTCTTGTCCGGCCGTAATGTTTCCAGGTTCAAGTTTTGGATATACACGCATATTTTATGCGTGTGCAGCGTATCGAGTGCCTTTAGTATCTCCAGGGTGGAACGCCCCAGGCGTGAGATCTCGGTCAGCAACAGCATATCCACCCGGTTCTGCGGATCTGTGCAGTATTCCAGGCAACGGCTTAAAACCGGGCGTTCGATATTGGCCTTTCGTCCGCTTATCTTTTCCTCAAAGACCGCCGTCACCTCGTACCCCCGTCCGGCTGCGAACCTCTCCAGATCGACAACCTGCCGTTCGGTCGATTGCCTGGCCGACTGCGAGCTTACACGTGAATAGATAACCACATTCATAAGACAAGGGATATTATAACAGGTCAGTTATCACAGCCGCCGGAATATCCAGCTTTGAGAAAGCGAACATCTTTTTCCCCAGATCCTTTAACGAGGCTCCGATATGGTACACGTCCGTTTCATCAACGATCAGGAAACGGTCGTGACTGTCCCGGTACGTCCTGATGTCGATAGGTGGGTACTGGCTGTTATGCCTGTCAAGATCAAGTTGGAGTTGCTGCGTGATACGCTGTGTGTAAATGGTGGCCGAGACACCGACGCTGCGTTTACTCAACATGAGCAAGACCGTTTCGTCCACATAGTTGTCGATAAGCACGATCGAACGCCTGGCCGACTTTACCAGATCGGTGGCGAACTTGTACGCATCGAAAATCTGGCCGTTATAAAAAATGCCTTCGACCGGGGGCAAGGCAGTACGCACGAAAAAATCTATCTTCTCGGTATGTTGAGCGACAGTCCTTTCAAGTTCTGACAAACGTTTATTAATGGAATACCCCTTTAAAAGATAATCCTTTAATACACTATTCGCCCATTTCCTAAAAAGGGTTGCGTTCTTGCTATTAACCCGATATCCTATTGACAGAATCGCATCAAGATTATAATATTTAGTAGTATATCTCTGTTTGCCGTCATTACCCATATGTTCCAAAATGGAACATGTGCTATCTATATCAAGTTCGCCGCTTTTGTAAATGTTGTTCAAATGTTTGGTAATAGCTGGCCTTTTAGTCCCGAACAAGTCGGCTATTTGTTCTTGTGTCAGCCAAACGGTTTCATCTTCCAACCTCACTTCCAACTTGACCGCTTCATCCGGCTGGTATAATATGATTTCTCCCTGTTCCATTGCTTACTTACCTTTTCTTAATTCATCAAGCCTCTGCATCGCACCGCTGAACTTCTCACCAAACATCATATCATCGGGCAAAACAAACCAGGTGGGAATACCTCTCGACTGTGGATTACCTATACATTCATCTTGCCCGTTCTGTTTGCGGTAATCGTCCCATTCACTATAAGCGATGTTCCAACGAATACCTAATTTATAGGTATTTTCCCATTTAATAATAGCCAGTGAATAGGCCGGATCATCTTTGCCGTCATAAATCACTTCTACAACTTCAACCACCCCTTTAGGGGAATTTATAAACTTCGGATTTTTATACGAATAAGTGCTCATGTCTTTTATTTTTTATTTATAGCACACAAAGATACTCAAAAACAAATATATACATATATACATACGTATGATTAACGTATAAAAACATTTATGGTTATTCTAATCTTTGATTAATTCCGGTACAGAAACAAAACGTACCGAAAGACGGAAACAGGATTTATTTCGGTACGCTTCCCCGATCGGCACAAAAAACACGCAAAAAACGAAAAATACTACTTTTAGTATTTTAGTATATTAGTATTTTAACTATATTTGTGGACATGACAACCATTTAAAAAACTGAATTTATGAGCAAAGCAAAAGTAATCTCCGTATTGAATCACAAGGGGGGAGTAGGAAAGACCACAACCACGATCAACCTGGGCGGTGCGTTACGTCAAAAAGGGTACAAGGTTCTTTTGATCGACCTTGACGGGCAGGCCAACCTGACCGAATCGCTGGGCTTCTCTGCGGAGCTTCCCCAAACGATCTACGGTGCGATGAAAGGCGAATACGACCTGCCGATCTACGAGCATAAGGACGGCCTTAGCGTCGTTCCCTCCTGCCTGGATCTCTCGGCCGTTGAAACGGAGTTAATCAACGAGGCCGGACGGGAGCTTATCTTAGCCCACCTTATCAAAGGCCAAAAGGAGAAATTCGATTATATCCTGATCGACTGTCCTCCCTCGCTGTCGCTGCTCACGCTTAACGCACTGACGGCCTCGGATCGGTTGATTATCCCGGTTCAGGCTCAATTCCTGGCAATGCGTGGAATGGCCAAACTTATGCAGGTAGTCCACAAGGTGCAGCAACGTTTGAACTCGGATCTTTCGATCGCCGGGGTCCTGATAACCCAGTACGACGGAAGAAAGAACCTGAACAAGAGCGTTTCGGAACTGGTACAGGAAACATTCCAGGGCAAAGTGTTCAGCACCCATGTACGCAACTCCATTGCGCTGGCCGAAGCCCCGACACAAGGGCAGGATATTTTTCACTATGCCCCCAAATCTGCCGGGGCAGAGGACTACGAGGGTGTATGTAACGAACTGCTAACAGAAATAAAGTAACCATATGGCAAAGAAGAACGATTTAAAAAACAGTATGTCGGCCGGGCTGACCGGGGGATTAGACAGCCTGATCCAATCCACGGCCGGGCAAAAAGAGGCTCAAAAGCCGAAGAAAGCGAAAACCGTGCATTGTAATTTTGTCATGGACGAAACCTATCACCAGAACTTAAAGCTGATCGCGATCCGCAAAGGCGATTCGCTAAAATCGGTATTGCAAGAGGCTATATCTGACTACTTGGATAAAAACAGTTCCCTGCTATAACAGCGTATCGGGAATATACAGGGCAAACACTCCACAAAAGAAATTCTCCAGGAAAAAGGTACGCAAAAAGCACCCCTACACATCAAAAAGTATATTGAAAATGCGATTCCCTATAAAAAACCCGTTGGCAGGGTTAATCTTGCGTATGTTTAACCTGCCAACGGGTACGATATTAATAAACGTTTGGATTAAGGTTGGACGTTTACGTCTTTATCTGCATCAACCCAGCCTGTTGTCTCTGCATCAAACTGGATCGGATTCAACACAGCCTCTCCCTGATCATCATAACCACCACCGAAAATCAACGTGTAGATATGACGCTTGCCCTGTTCCCATGTATCTCCGAACGGAACATAAATTGTTTTGTATTCGCTTGCTGAACCCAACAGATAAGCTCCGGACTGCCGGATTTTGCAGGCGATCTCCAGATAACATTGCTTCGCATTATCGGCCTCCAACTTGCTTTTGGTGGCTGTTTCGGAAACTTTCCAAGCAGTCAGCTCCTGTGGTATATTCAGCATAGGAGTATTTGTGGTAATATCGGTAGCTTCGGTATTGCTATTGACCGTGATGTTTGCGTTTTTCACTACGGTAAATGCGTGTGGAAATGCTAAATCAGACGAACTCCAACTTCCCGTTCCATCGGCTGCCGCAGGCAATGTGAAGGCGCCGGCAAATTTGAAATTATGAATCTTGATCACGTCGATGTCCACCTGCATGTTATCGTATTGGGTCTTTGCTTTGAATACGACCTGTGACAGAATATGTTTGAAATTAAATTTCACTATTCCGTTGTTCATGTCTTTTGTCTGGCCTTTGGCCATGGCATACATCACGTCGTAGTTTGCATGAGTAGTACCGCTTCCATACTCATCCATGCAGGTATAACTTATCTTTTGGACATCCTTGGTGGCTTCCCAACTATAAAACGCCATCATGTCTTCACTAACCGTTCCGGGATTGAACGCGTAAAAGTCCAAAGCCTCGGTAGGCCAATAACGAAGGTCGCTCGCATTGTCATAATCCCACTTACCATTTTTGTACACGATCTTCACTCCGTCATGTTCAAATTCCGTGTCGTTCTTTCCCATGAAGGCAGTACCATCCGCCGTAAAAGCGAACACGTCGAAATCGGTGTTCTTCAAGTTGGTGTTGGTAGTAGGGGTAGCCCTCGTTTCCGCCGCATTACTTAACACGTTAAAACCAATCGCATTTCGTGAGGAGGTTTCCACATTCGCAATCTCCTCTTCTGAGCAACTCATCAGTAGTACTCCAAAGATTGCCCAAAGCATTACTGTACTTTTTTTCATAAAATGAATAAAATTGTTAATAAATATAATTAATAAAACTCGATTACAACACTATATCCACATTCACATCATCCCAATCATCAACGTCCACATCAAATCCCGGACCGCCACTTCCCGGCTCGGATGGTACCTCATAATCAAAATTCAACACCAGATGCACATCACCGATATGCCCCGCTACCGGGACATCATGCACTTGGTCGCTCACGTCCTGTTCCAATACAGACATGCTGCCTGAACGGTTCTTGAGATACAGCCGGAAAACATTGGGCTCTCCTTCAAGTGCGGAATGTCCAAACGTATAGAATCCGCCTATAATCTGATTCCGTGAAACCATTCCATCAAAGAGCAGGCTCTCCGAAAGATCGGCGGGCAAACTGTCGCCGGACATGTTAAGCGAGCCGGACATGCCGGAAAGAGCGGCCCGCAAATCCGCCACCCTGTCCAGTCCCCGAATTCCGTTCACCTCATACGTGTAGTGACATACCATGTTTACGGGAGTTAGCCGTATTATCTTCGTGCTTCCTTCCGGAATGTCCTTGAGGATAACTCTGTCTATATGGTCGCCACACAGCCAGGGTGGGGTGACGGCCATTGTCTGGTTATCCGGCGACCGAACATCACGCGTATCGGCAGTAAAAAGCGTGTAACTGCCGTTTTCTTTCCAAACCATCCCGTCGGTATCGTAGTTGAAGCAAATTACCCGGTAATCATTCTCGGGGAGCTCCACTTCCCCATCCTCTCCTCCGGGGAAATCAAATATCCACGTGTTGCTTTCATCATCGGTCGGATAAAATACGACCCTCATGCCTTCAGGCTTGTCATGATTGGAAATCTTGGTCCAGTCGAATACTACCCGCACCGTGGCAAAGTGCGGATGATCGTAACATAAATCCTTATGCTCACAAGCCGTCAGTCCCATCCATAAAAATATGAACACCAGACTAAAGCGTATCAGTATCACTGCCTGCCTCCTTTCTTCTCGTTGTAGTTGCCACGGCCCAAGAGCCATACGAGCGAAATCTCCGCCTCCGTGAGACCAAACCAGTGGCGCCGTCGGGTCTCCTTCCAGACATAATGGCCGTCGATAGGGGCATATTTATGGTATTCTCCACCCCAATAGCCCACACCGATGACGAAATCCAGATTCAGACGACGGGCGACGGGCAGCGAATAACCATACTCCAGACCTACCGAATAGTTCATCTTATCCCAAAGCGTACCGCCAGGCTTGCCGCCCATGTAGCCCGTCCCCCCGGTCTCGAAGTCGTAGGTGAATATCCGACCGTAGAGACCGATGTGATGCCCTGCAAGCGGTTTTTCCGACGCTTTCCTGCCAAACCAGCGGCGCACTTCCAGATCCCCGCCATAGAGCCGCCAGTAGTTATGGTGCCGGTCGCTTTTCCACCAGGCATACATCCAATTCCCGGCCAAGGACCAGTTCTTTCCGACGTAAAACTCCACCCCTATATTCGGCACAAGCAACGCATCATAAAGCATGTTCGTTTTCACGGCCATGTAAAAAGGCCCATGTTTTTCCCCAGACTGGAAACCGCCCGTTTCTCCACCGAACGGAGAAAGCTTACAAGGTAAGTACAATGTATCATGCAGGTGGGAGATAACCTGCATGGCAGGGAACGACTTCCGTTTCGATTCATACCAAATATACAAACAAGATGCACGAAGATCCGGAAACAAATTCCGATACATGTACCGATATGGGATGCCGTACCGCAAGCGTTTCAATTCATTTATCTTGTTCTCCCCGTTTCCACTTGCTTCCACCTCGGAAACAATACCTTGCAGAAGCTCCACCGTTTCCGATTTACCGGGCATTCCGGGATCATTCTCCACCAAACGCAGCAATCCCCTCCAGTCACGCCCCACGAATACCGACGTTTTCAGCGTGTCGGGTAGCGGCGAGTAACCGCACACGTGATCGAACAAACGTTTCGCCCTTAGTTCAGACAAACGCCTGTTCAGTTCGATGCTCCCCTCGGGGGACGCCGCACCGACCACCATAATCTTGCAGATAGAGAAAGCCGTGTCCGGCCTGTATTCCAATATCCGGCGGCTGATCTTCTCTAACGACCGCCTGTTATCCCGTAAAGAGAGATCTATTTCCGTTCTACCCTTGTGGAAATATATTTTCACGGAATCCCGTGTCTCTTGAGCGGAAACGAAAAGAACGGAACACGATAAAAAAGAAAGGAGAATTACCTTGAAAAGTCTTAAATATAGGTTTCTACACACACTCGTGTGTGTGTGTGTGTGTGTTTATAAAAAAAATCAATATTTCCAACTTTTTTCTGTTTTTTTTGCATATAACTTACTATAAAATATCTGCTACCCCAGAAAGAGCAACTAACCAAAAACCTTTATACTTTTGAAACCTAATATTTTAATTATAAATTCTATACTTACAATTTTGAAAGCCGCAAAGATACATCATTTTTCGAAATTAACAGTTAATACGCAATATTTTCTACATAAAGATACAAAAAAAGAAAGCGATATCGGGGCGTTACACCATAAAAACAACCTATCGGTTATTATAAAATGATATTGCGCACCCGGCTGATCGGTACGGTTCTCCCACCATGCGGACAACATTAAGGTACTGCAAAAGTATCTTTTCATCTGCAAACAAGGATGTTCAAAAAGAACTTGGTATTTCATAAACACTGAATTTAAGATAATAGGGCAAAAAAATAAAAGGTTCGTAAACCCTTTTAGCCAACAATTTGTTATCTTTGTGCGGTCGTAAACCGACCGTGTTTTTACATTTTGAGAAAAAAAGCGTTTAGCTGATTTCTGTGCAAGCGAAAAGTCCAAAAATTGCATTATACACAGAGAAACAGATAAATGCTCCCCGTGATATGCGGGGGGTATCTCCTGTTTGTGTGTATAGGGCTTGGACTCCCTCGCTTGCGGATAGGCGAATGCCCTTCCGCTTTTTTTATGTTTATTGGCTTGGTGTAGGGCACAAGCGAAATCCTTATAGCAATGGAAAAGACACAGCGAAAACAGTCCCTAAACTGCTTGTCAAACACTCCTAAGCTGTTTGACCTCAAAGAACTACTTAGTTCGCTTAAGATCACCCCCGGACAAATGGGAAACATGAAAGGGTTGATATACATCGAAGGGCTGACGGAAAAACAAGTACGCCAAAAATTAAGCCATGCAAAGATCATCGGAACAAATAGATTCGGCATTAATTCCTGCCTGTATTATATCTTCTTTGAGGATGTAAAGGGGAGATATTTGTGCCTGTTTAACGGTGACAGGGAATGTTTCAGAGCGTTGTTTTTCAGTAAGGTATTACTAAATTAACCCCCTATAAGATAGAGTTGTAAAGTTCTTTTCATCCGCAAAATGAAATGAATAGAACGTAATATCTATATTGTTAAAATTTATTAACGGGGTAAATTCTAATTTGTATTTCTACACGCTTTGAATAATAAAATATATACATATTTTTGAACCATTAAAATATAAACTTTATCATGGAAAAAGCAAATATAGGATTTAAAGCCGGGATCATCTTTGAAAAATTAGGAGAAACCGGACTTATAACCATTGCCGAGCTTGCGAGAAGGCTAAATTTTGCGGCTGATGAAACCGCACTCGCCGCCGGGTGGCTCGCACGTGAGAATAAGATATACATCGAACGGCGAAACGGTTTGCTGTATATCAGGAAAGAGTGATACAACGTATCAAAAGGATAAACGATAAACGCTGGAATGTTTGCAGTGCGTAACACTATTGATGTAAAAGTGCTTTTCATTATCCATTTGAAACCATTTATCAATTTATAACAAATAACAAAGTATGGATAAGCACATCATCGGAGAGAACGCAGGGAAACTCTGGCGCTTATTAAGCACAGATGTACACCGAAAATGGACTTTACAAGAAGTCAAGGATGCAACAGGGTTCAATGACCTGGAAGCTGCCAGCGCAATAGGTTGGCTCGCACGTGAGGACAAAATCCAATTCGAACTTGAACACCACAGCACTAAGGATA